>ENA-ORTQ01000037-ORTQ01000037.1-human-gut-metagenome-genome-assembly--contig:-NODE-37-length-165137-cov-10.591888_pt1 | contig 165137 bp, 154 predicted proteins | sample MGYA00241912_ERZ509188 | MGnify/ENA primary metagenome ERZ509188 (study PRJEB26280, sample SAMEA2338849) | human gut metagenome | biome: human gut; feature: human-associated habitat; material...
CAAGGATTATTCCGGCTATACCATCCGCATCTACTCCAACTCCAACTCCACCGAGCGCACCACCTGGCTGGTCAACACCGCCAAGGATGCCGGCTTCACCGTGTCCATCGATGACAACAGCGTCATCTCCGGTGATACCGCTGCCATTCAGGCTGCCAATGAGAACAAGGACGGCGACATCCTGTTCGGTCTGAACGAGACCCGCTGGAGCCAGGTCGTCAACGGCACCTACGAGAACCTGTCTCTGGTGGACTGGACGCCCACCTGGGCCGATCAGGTCGGCGAGTATGCCTATCCCGGCGCTGCCTACGGTCTGGTCATCCAGAACGTGCTGATGCTGTACCGCAACGATGAGCTGGGCACCAACGGCGAGGCGCTGCACTTCGCCCACTGGTCTGACATCGTGAACTGCGGCTACAAGTGGTATCGTCAGAACAAGGTCGGCGGCACCACCAACGCCAACATCAACTCCGCCCTGCTGTACTCCTTCATCGATCCCACCTCCCCCGCCGGCGGCGTGTCCATCGACGGCTGGAAGATGCTGTGGAACTACTGCGCCAACGGCGTGTATTCCTCCGATGATACCTACAAGTACGGCTTCGATCCTCTGAACAAGGGTGATGTGGCTGTCTCCACCTTCTACTCCTCCTCCCTGTACGGCAAGATCGACGCCGCTGCCGAGAGCTCCGAAACCCCCCTGAAGGGCACCATGACGCCCGAGAACTGGAATCTGGTGGAGATCGACGACGGTACCTACTACATCGCTGAGTATCTGGGCATCCTGAACAAGGAAGGCCGTACCGACGAGGAGACTGAGGCTGTCAAGGCCTTCGCCGAGTGGTTCGGCTCCGCCGAGACTCAGGCGGCCTGGGGCGAGGAGTTCGACTCCTATCCCTGCAACACCGCTGCCGCTGACATCCTGTACCCCGACGGTGTGCCCGCCATCTACACTCTGAAGAACTTCGCCCTGTCCAAGGTGGACGGCGACACCACCTACGCTGAGTATGTGGCCGCGCACTCCTCCGAGTGGACGAACATCCTGACCAACCTGGGCTTCTACTGGGCCGACAGCAGCGCTGCCGTCGCCGAGCCCGACTGGGACAATCTGGATTGGGCTACTCTGACCCAGAAGGCGGCTGAGTAAGCATTTTCCATCAACTCCTGTGGCGAGCCGGACTCCGGCTCGCCACAGCTGTAAGGGCGGAAAATCTGCTTTCCGCCTTTACAGCTGTGAAGCAAACGGGTACAATATCCATATAGGTGCGAAACAAACCGAACAAAGGAGTTTTGTGTGTTATGATCCGGTTGAATGATATCGTGGTGAAGTTCGGCGACTTCACCGCCCTGCACGGCATCAACGTCCATGTGAAGGAGGGTGAATTCTTCACGTTCCTCGGCCCGTCCGGCTGCGGCAAGACCACCACCCTGCGCACCATCACCGGCTTCATCGATCCGGCGGAGGGCACCGTGGTGGTGAAGGATCGGGACATCACCCACGTCCCCATCGAAGACCGCAACATCGGCATCGTGTTCCAGAGCTACGCCCTGTTCCCCACCATGACCGTCTACGACAATATCGCCTTCGGCCTGAAGGTCAAGAAGGCGAAAAAGGCGGAGATCGACCAGCGTGTGCGGGACATCGCCCGCAAGGTGGACTTGAGCGACGAGCAGCTGCAGAAGGCTGTGTCCCAGCTGTCCGGCGGCCAGCAGCAGCGCGTGGCCATCGCCCGCGCACTGGTGACGAACCCCGCCATCATCTGTATGGACGAGCCGCTGTCCAATCTGGACGCCAAGCTCCGCGTCCAGCTGCGCAATGAGCTGAAGAAGATGCAGAAGGACTTCGGCATCACCACCATCTACGTCACCCACGATCAGGAGGAGGCTCTGACCCTGTCCGACCGCATCGCCGTGTTCAACAAGGGTGTCATCGAGCAGATCGGCACCCCCAACGAGGTCTACAACCACTCCGCCACCGAGTTCGTGTGCAACTTCATCGGCGACATCAACCGCCTGGAGACGCCGCTGGTACAGCACCTCAACGACCGGGGCGCCGGGCTGGACGCCGCCATGCACAACTATATCCGTCTGGAGCGGCTCCATGTCAACGTGCAGCCCCGGGACGGCGAGCTGGCGCTCTCCGGCGTGGTGGAGAGCCGGGAGTACTACGGCCTGTACATCAAGTACTACATCACCGTGGAGGGCCAGACCCTGAAGGTCATTGAGAAGAACGACGGCGTCAACATCTACGAGCCGGCCCAGCAGGTGTCCGTGGTCATCAATCCCGCCCATGTCATGGCCTACGAGGCCGGCGAGGAGGCAGCCCATGCGTAACTCCCTGACGCGCCAGCGCCCCGATGCCGCCTTCGTGGTGCGGATCATCGGCATCGTGCTGTTCGCCTACTTCTTCTTCGGGTTCATGCTGCTGCCGTGCCTGAACACGCTGACCAGCATCTTCACCACGAAAAACGCCGCCGGCGAGGCAGACCCGTGGGCGGTCATCAAGTTCTTCTTCGCCGGCAACATGAGCCGCTATGTTTGGAACTCCCTGAAGCTGGCCATCTGCCTTGTCATCACCGTCAATGTGGTGGGCGTGTCCATCGTCCTGCTGACGGAGTATTTCGACATCAAGGGCGCCAATATCCTGCGCCTGGGCTACATGACCACCATGATCTACTCCGGCGTGGCGCTGGTCACCGGCTACCTGTTCCTGTACGATCCCAACGGCATCCTGACCACCGCGCTGGCCAACGCCTTCCCGGATTTCAACCGGAACTGGTTCTCCGGCTTCAACGCGGTGCTGTTTACCATGACGTTCGCCTGTACCTCCAACCACGCGCTGTTCCTGCGCAACGCCATCCGGGGCATCGACTACAACACCGTGGAGGCCGCCCGGAACATGGGTGCCAAGCCCTTCAAGGTGCTGTGGAAGGTGGTCTTCCCCACGCTGGTGCCCACCATGTTCTCCCTGACGGTGATGACGTTCATCACAGGTCTGTGCGCCATGTCCGCCCCTACCCTGCTGGGCTACGACTCCATCAACCCGGAGATCGTCCGTCTGGCCGGCTCCTCCGTGGCGGACGAGTCCTTCCCGCAGGCTCGGGCCGCCCTGCTGTCCATCATTCTGGCCATGTTCACCATTGTCCTGCTGACGGTGCTCTCCGCCTACGAGCGCAAGGGGCACTACCTGTCGGTGTCCAAGACCAAGGCCAAGCTGGTGAAGCAGAAGATCACCAACCCCGTGTGGAACGTGCTGGCCCATATCTACGCCTATGTGCTGTTCGTCATCTACATGATCCCCGTGGTCATGATCATCATTTTCTCCTTCCAGACCTACGGCGCCATCCGCATGAAGAAGCTGGATCTCAGCAGTTGGACGCTTATCAACTACTTCGGCACTCAGGACTACGAGTACCTGACCAACCGCGGCACCTACAAGCTGCGCAAGGGCTCCATCTCCGGCCTGTTCGCCAACGAGGCCACGCTGGGCGGCATCAAGATGAGCTTCGTGCTGTCCGTTCTGGCGGCGGCGCTGGCCTGCCTGATCGTGGTGGTAGCCTGCAACTACATTTTCAAGAACCGCAATAAGAAGTCCGGCATTGTGCTGGAGTACTGCCTGCTGTTTCCGTGGCTGCTGCCCACCATCCTCATCTGCTACTCCTACCGCACCTACTTCAACTCCGACGCCATCTGGTATGTGGGCAACATGAACCTGTACTACGCCGAGAATGTCCGGCTGCTGATCGTGCTGGCCTATACGGTGGTGAAGCTGCCCTTCTCGCTGCGCATGATCAAGGCCGCCTTCTACTCCATCGACTCGGAGCTGGAGGATGCCGCCCGGAACATGGGCGCCGGCGGCCTGCGCACGTTCCTGCAGGTGAAGCTGCCCATCATTCTGCCCAGCGTACTGGCGGTATTCGCCCTGAACTTCAACGCCCTGTTCACGGAGTACGATATGTCCGCCACCTTTGCCAGCTCCTACGGCACCAGCTACGCTATGATCATCCAGTCCATGTGCGCCGAGGAGGGCCTGTACGGCTACAACGTCAACGCCTCCGGACGGCGCTGCGCCTCCACGGTGTTCATCATGATCGTATCGGGCATCATCCTGTATCTGGTCTACGGCGTGGGCGGCCGCGATCTGGGCGAGCGGCTGGACGCTAAGGCCCGCCGCAAAAAATTCCTGAACCGCCTGACCGGCGTGTTCCGCCGCAGCGGCGACAGTGCCGTGGAAGAACCGGGGGAACAGCTATGATCCGGCACATCGTATTTGACATGGGACAGGTGCTGGTGCGTTTCAGCGACGGTTTGTTCTCGGAGCGTCTCCGTCTCAGCGAGGCGGACGCCGAGCTGATCCGCCGGGAGGTGCTGGCCACCACCGAGTGGATGCGGATGGATCGGGGCACCATCTCCGATGACGATGCACTGGCCCGGATGTGCGCCCGCCTGCCCCAACGGCTTCACGACACGGCAGCCTACCTCGTCCACCGCTGGAACGATCCCATCGTCCCTGTGCCCGGCATGGCGGACGTGGCCCGCGACCTGAAGGCCGCCGGGTATGACCTGTACTTGCTGAGCAATGCCGCCAGCCGCCAGCACACCTACTGGCATGACATCCCCGGCAGCGAGTATTTCAGCGGCACGTTCATCTCCGCCGACTACCACCTGCTGAAGCCGGAGGACGCCATCTATCAGGCGTTCTTCCAGAGGTTCGGCCTGCGGCCGGAGGAGTGCCTGTTCATCGACGATTCCGCCGCCAATATCGAGGCATCGGAGAATGCCGGTATGGCCGGCATCGTGTTCCACGGCGACGCGGCCCGTCTGCGCCGCCAGCTGGCGGAACGAGGTATCCTGTAAAATAACGCAGAAAGGACGGCACACCTTCCGGTGTGCCGTCCTTTTTGTACCATCAGTTGACAAGGGCAATGCTATACCGTTGGCAGCAGCGGACGGCTGATGGGTTGTGTGCCCAGCAGCATCTGGTACTCGCCGTCCAGCAGGATCTGCACCTCGCTGACGCCCTCCAGTGAGCACAGGGAATTCACCAGCCCCTCCAGCAGCAGCCGCTGCTCGGCGCTGCTCTCCGGCAGCAGCTCCACGCAGGCGCCCGGCAGGTTCAGGTAGCAGGTGCCGCCCTCCACGCTGGCGGCCAGCGCCGCAAAGCCCTTGGGCAGCAGGGAGTCCAGTCCGGCGTAGCTGTCCATGGGACGCTCCGCCAGCGCCTTGACCACCGCCTCCGCCGGCGTCTCGCCCTCGTACACCGTGAGCCGCCGCTTCTCGGCGATGAGCTCGCCCTCCTCGTCGGCGTAGTACAGCGTCACATCCACGGTGCGCACGATGTCCTCCGGGCTGGTCAGCAGCACCTGCGCGGAGGTGTAGACCGCGTCCCGCCGGCCCGCCGGGGGGTCGCCCATCACCGTCAGCCGCACGGCGTAGATGCCCGTCAGCTGCAGCAGCGACAGGGTGATGCAGTAATCGGCGATGGTGCGGTCGATGCCGGTGAGCCGGTCATATTCGCTGCTGAGATCCACCGAAACCGTGCCGCCGGTGACGGTGCAGCTGCGGACGGTGGTGCCCGTCGGAACGGGGCTTGTAAAGCCGGAGACCTTGCAGCCGCCCAGCAGCAGCTCCATGATATACTGCGCCTGCTGCTGACGGCCCCGGTCGTCGCCGGTGACCTTCTTCCAGCTGACCTGCGTGCTGGTGATGGCGTCGGAGCCGCCGGTGCTCTTGTCCCTGGCGCTCAGCACCGCCGGATAGTACAGCCGCAGGCCGCCCGTCTCGCTGCCGCAGGCCGTCAGGCCCAGCAGCAGCGCCGCCAGCACCGCCGCCGCGATGCGCTTCCACATGCTCATGGCTCCTCCTCCCGCTGCGCCAGCGGCAGCGTCACGGTGAACACGGTGCCCACGCCGTCCGCGCCGTGCCCGGCCCGGATGGCGCCGCCCCGGTTCTCAATGGTGTCCTTCACGATGGACAGGCCCAGACCTGTGCCGCCCACCTCCCGGGAGCGCATCTTGTCCACCCGGTAAAAACGGTCGAAGATATGGGGCAGATCCTCATCGGGGATGCCGATGCCGTTGTCGGTAACGGTAATGACCACCTGCCCGTCCTGCACCGATGCCTCCGCTCGGACGAAGCCGTTCTCCACGGCGGAGTATTTGATGGCGTTCTCCATCAGATTGTATAGGATCTGGTGGACATCGTCCTCGGTGGCCAACGCCACCGCATCCTCCGACGCACTGCCGGAGATGGCAACGCCCTTTTCGCCGGCCACCACACCCAGCATCCGCTCCACCCGCCGCATCACAGGCTCTATCGCCACCGGGTAGGCCGCCTGCACCACGCCGCCGTCCAGCCGCGTCAGCCGCAGCAGGTTCTCGGTGATGCGGCTGAGACGCTCCGCCTCCCGGCCGATGTCGGTGACGAACTCCTTGGTGGTTTCGGGATCCATGTTGTCCGTCTGTAAAATGGAATCCGTCAGCAGGCGAATGCCCGCCAGCGGCGTTTTCAGCTCGTGGCTGGCATCGGATACAAACCGCCGCCGCGCATCCTCCGTGGTCTGCAGGCGGTCTGTCAGGCTGTTGAACTCCGCCGCGATCTGGGCGATCTCATCGGTGCCGCTGGCATCAGCGCGGTGGCTGTACGCGCCCTCGCGGACGCTGCGGATGGCCTGCAGCAGGCCGCTGATCTGCCGCGTCAGCATGCGGGAGAGGGTGATGCTCAGCCCCGCCACCAGCAGCGCGATCATCACGGAGATGGTCAGCAGATTGCTTTGAAAGCTCTTCAGCAGCGCCGCCTGCTCCGTGTCGTAGTCGTAGGCGTACACCGCACCCACCGTCTGGTTGTGGTACACCACCGGCGTGGCCATACGGCTGAGGAACGCCTCGCCGTCGTACTGGCAGTAGAACGTGTCGCTGCCCCTCAGCGCCGCGACGATCACCGAGTACAGCGCGTACTCGCCCACGGCGTCGTCGCCCTGCCGGGTGTCATACAGCACCAGTCCCGTCTCGTCCGTCACCATAATGCGGGTGGCGCCCGTCTCATCCAGACCGTTCAGCGCAGCGGAGACGTTCTCCTCCGTCAGCTGCCCCATCCCCATCAGCGCCGACTCGATGACCTTGGCAGTGCTGCGCAGGTTGGCCTGATTGGACGATACCATCAGGTTCTGGGACACCAGCAGCGGATAGGAGTTCAGCAGGATCAGCACCGCCGCGATGACCAGAATATAGCTGAGACTGAACTTGAACTGCAGCGTCGCACGGCCCCGCAGCGTCTTATACCACGCCGACAGCTTGTCCCACACCGGCTTACACCGTCGGCTGACTGTCTCCCTTAAAATAGTAACCCACTCCCCACTTTGTCATGATATGCACCGGCTTGGCGGGATCCGGCTCCAGCTTCTCCCGCAGGCGGCGGATGTGTACGTCCACCGTGCGGTAATCCCCGGCGTAGGAATAGCCCCACACCAGATCCATCAGGCTCTCCCGGCTGTACACCCGCCGGGGGTTTTTCATCAGAAGCTCGATGAGGTCGTACTCCTTGGCGGTGAGGTCGATGGTCTTGCCGTCCCGGATGGCCACCCGCTCCTCCGTGTCCAGGCTCAGGTCGCCCACGGTCAGCAGCGGTGCGCGCTGGGGCTGCTGGGCCGCCGGACCGCCGCCTGCACGGCGCAGCAGCGCCCGGATGCGGGCCTTCAGCTCCAGAATGTTGAAGGGCTTCGTCACATAGTCGTCCGCGCCGCAGGCGAAGCCCATCAGCTTATCGCTGTCCTCACTGCGGGCGGTAAGCATGATGATGGGCACGTCGGAAAACTCTCGTATCTGCATGCAGGCGTCGCCGCCGGACAGGCCCGGCATCATTACGTCCATCACGATAAGGTCGAAGTTCTCCTTCCGGGTCAGCTCCACGGCAGAAGCGCCGTCGTAGGCGGTCATCACCTCGTAGCCCTCGTTTTCCAGATTGAACTTCACGCCCTTGACCAGCAGCTTTTCGTCGTCCACTACCAATATTTTCATTCCTGTATCTCCTCCGTTGTGATATGGTCACGCAGCCCGTCCAGCGTGGCCTGTCCGATGCCGTCCACCTCCAGCAGCTGCTCCGGACTGGCAAATGGCCCGTTGGCCGTCCGCCAGTCGATGATCCGCCGGGCCAGCACCGGCCCGATGCCCGGCAGCGCGTCCAGCTCGTCCGCGTCCGCCGTGTTGATGTCCACCCGCTCCTCCGCCGGCGCCTCCACCGGTACCTGCGCCTCCACGGTATAGTCCTTCCGCACGGTATGCGGCGTCAGAAGGTACACGGCGCCCGCCGTCAGCAGGAACAGCACCGTCAGTACCAGCAGAAAGACGTCTGTCCTTGACAGTTTTATTCGCCTGTCCACAGTTGACTACCTCCCGCTTTTCGCATATAATGAAATTTGTCGCTTCCGGCGGGCAGCGCCTGTCCACCGTATCCCACGATATTATAACATACATGGAGAAAAAATCTATGAAAATCCGCCGCTTTTTATCTGTTTTTTTACTGACGTGCCTTCTGTGCACCCTGTTTACGCCGCAGGCGCTGGCGCTGGAGGATCCGGATATCCACGCCAAGGCCGCCATTCTGGTGGACGGCGGCTCCGGCACCGTCCTGTACGATAAGAATATCCACGAGGAACTGCCCATGGCCAGCATCACCAAGGTCATGAGCGCCCTGCTGGTGCTGGAGGCCATCGACCGCGGCCAGCTCCGCATGGATCAGGAGGTCACCGCCTCCCAGACCTCCATGCAGGGCATGGTGGAGGACGGCAGCACCGCCGATATCAAGGTGGGCGAGACGCTGACGGTAGAGCAGCTGCTGTACTGCATGCTGGTGATCTCCGCCAACGAGACGTGCAACATTCTGGGTGAGGCCGTGTCCGGCACGGTGGACGCCTTCGTGGCCAAGATGAACCAGCGGGCGCAGGAGCTGGGCTGCAAGAACACCCACTTTGCCAACACCACCGGCCTTACCCAGTCCGGCCACTACTCCTCCGCGTGGGACATCTATCTCATCACCCGGGAGGCCATGAAGCACGACGTGTTCATGACCATCGTCAACACCAAGGCCTACACCGTGCCCGCCACCAACATGACCGACAAGGAGCGTGAGCTCCACAGCACCAACGCCCTGATCTCCAACTGGCGCATGACCGGCTATCTCTACTCCGGCGCACAGGGCATCAAGACCGGCACCACCGATGCGGCGGGCCACTGTCTGGTATCCTCCGCCATCCGGGGCAGCCGAACCCTCATCAGCGTGGTGCTGGGCTGCGAGGAGGTCAAGACCGAGACGGGCGGCACCCGGGTGGAGAGCTTTTCCGAGACGGCCCGGCTGTTCGACTGGGGCTTCGACAACTTTGCCGACCGCACGGTGCTGGATGAGAACGAGCTGATCTGCGAGGTGCCTGTGGCCCTGAGCAACGAGGTATCCACCGTGGCCGTCCGCCCGGCCTACACCGCCGAGGCGGTGCTGCCCAAGGACCTGGAGCTGGAGCAGCTGCAGCGCACCGTGACCTGCGTGGACTCCGTGGACGCCCCCGTCACCACCGGCGACGAGCTGGGCACCATCACCATCTCCTATGACGGCACGGACTACGTTACCGTTCCTCTGCTGGCCGTGGCCGACGTATCCGCCAGCCGCTTCCTGCTGGCCAGAAAGGCCATCGGGCAGTTCTTCTCCCGCACACCGGTGAAGATCGCCGCCATCGTGCTGGTGGTGCTGGCCATCGCCGTGCTCGTCTGGTTCCGCCTGTACGGACGCACCCGCCGCTATGGCAGAGCCTCCAGCAAGCGCTACCGCCAACACACCTATCACGGGCGCCGCCGCTGACCGCCATGGAGAGCTTACATATCCTGTACGAGGACGCCTATCTCGTCCTCTGCGTCAAGCCTGTGGGCGTCCTCTCGGAGGACAGCGAGCAGGGCGTCTGCATGCCCGCCCTGCTGCGGCAGCACTACCGGGCACAGGGAGAGTCCAACTACATCGCCACCGTCCACCGGCTGGACAAGATCGTGAGCGGCGTCATGCTGTTCTCCCGCCGCCGGGAGGTGACAGGCAAGCTCACCGCCGCCGTGGCGGAGCGCCGCGTCACCAAGGAGTATCTGGTCGTGCTGCGGGGTCGTCCGGCGGAGGATGCCGCCACCCTCACCGACCTGCTGTTCCGGGATGCCGCCAAAAACAAAAGCTATGTGGTCAAGCGGATGCGAAAGGGCGTCCGGGAGGCCTCGCTGGAATATGTGACGCTGGGCAGCACAGAGGAGCTGACGCTGGTGCGTGTCCGGCTCCACACCGGCCGCACCCACCAGATCCGCGTGCAGTTCTCCTCCCGGGGCCTGCCGCTGCTGGGGGATATCCGCTACGGCAGCAAGGCCCCCTGCACCACGGCGCTGTGGTCGTACCGAATGGCCTTCACCCACCCCGTCACCGGCAGGGTGGTGGACGTGACCTGCCCCCCGCCGGATGCATGGCCGTGGACGCTGTTCCCTCTGAAAGCATAAAAAAGATGACCGCTGTGCGGTCATCTTTTTTATGCTTTACTGTCTGGCCTTTTCCAGTGCCTGCGTCAGCGCGATGGACAGCTGGTCGGGACAGGACGTGGGCTTGCCGCCGCAGTGGATGCCCTGCATCCGCGCAATGGCGTCCTCCGCCTTCATGCCGATCACCAGACGGCTGATACCCTGCAGGTTGCCGTTGCAGCCGCCCTCGATGCGCACATCGCGGATGATGCCGTCCTCCAGCTCCACCGTCATGCGGCGGGAGCAGACGCCCTTTGTCATATAGGTGTACGTTGTCATATGGTCATGTCTCCTTTTCGTTTTCCACCGGCGGCAGGATCACCACATCCAGCCTCCGGCGCATGGCATACTCGATGGTGCGCCGCGTGCCGCCGGGCTGCCCGTCGTGTACGGCGATGAGCAGGGCGGCGTGATCCACCATGTACCGGTTCCGCCGCTGCATGCACCCGGCATCGTAATGAGCCTGCACCACCGTCTCGTAGTCGCAGCGCGCCACCAGCGACTGCCAGCGCTCCCGCTCCGCCGCCGGCCAGCCCTCCGGCTGGCTGGGGCACGGGATGGCGGCCTCCACCGTCACATCCGGGTACGCCTGCCGCAGCCGCAGTGCCGCCTCGCAGGCGTACAGATCGACGCCCCGGGCCATGCCGCAGATAAAATGGCGGTAGCCCTGGGCGCAGGCGCTTTCCGCCGCGTCGTACAGCCGCCTTTTCAGCGCGGCGCACCGGGGGTCGGACTCATCCTCGCCCCACGGCAGCTTCTCCGGCCGGTAGCCGGAAAAGCACACGGACATCTGTCTCGGGCCCATGCCGTCACCTGCCTTCCGCCGCTTATTGTACCCAAAAAGGAGAGATTTGTAAAGGGGTCATTCCTCTCCGTCCGGCAGGAACTCCATCAGGTCCCCCGGCTGGCAGTCCAGCGCGGCGCACAGCCTGTCCAGCGTCTCCAGCCGTACCGCACGGGCCTTCCCGGTCTTGAGGATGGACAGGTTAGCCATGGTGATGCCCACCCGCTCGCTCAGCTCCGTCAGGCTCATTTTCCGCTTGGCCAGCATCACGTCCACATGAAATACGATCATACCGCCACCTCACACCGTCAGGTCGTTCTCGTCCTGCAGGGCCGCCGCGTCCGCCACCAGACGGCTCAGCGCCATGGCCATGACGCCCACCAGCGCGCACACCATGGTGCCCGCCGGCATGGCGATCACCGTCATGCCCGGCGAGCCGGCCCCCAGCAGCGCCAGCGTGATCACGCCCGCCGGCACCAGCGCCGCGTCGAAAAATGCCAGATGAGACACGGTACGCAGGGCTTGTGCGTTCTCCCTGCAAAACGCCGCGCCCTGTCCGATGCGGCCAAAGACCGTCCACATCCGGAGCATCGCCCAGAATACCGGCACGGCGAACAGCCACGCGAAGCCCAGGCACGGCCAGAAGGCCCACGCATACGCCGGATCGGCCTTGGCGATACCACGCCCCAGCTCCGGCAGAAACCAGAAGAAGATGGCCGCGCATACCGCTGCCGCGATCACAAGGCCGATGCGCAGCAGCACCGCTAACCTTTTATGCTCGATACGTTTCATATCCACCACATCCTTTCTGTGGGTAGCATACCACACGCGCATATCGTTTGTCAATCATTTTTTATCGTAATTCGATAAACATTTATTGAGATTTAATATGCACACGCATTTTACAGAAAACAGTTGCATTCCGGCGGCGCATGGTGTATCATATGTGTCGAAAACAACCGCATATTTGTCTTCGGGGCGGGGTGCAAGTCCCCACCGGCGGTACAGTCCGCGAGCGGCGTTCAGCCGCAGGAACCGGTGCAATTCCGGTACCGACAGTAACAGTCTGGATGAGAGAAGGCGTGTATGGCATTTTGCGATGCTCTTTTTTGATGCGTACACCTTGGAAGGCAATTTTCCGGGTGTTTATCATCAAAAAGGAGTGTTTTTTTATGACTCAGAAGCAAAAGACCCATCATCTGGCCGTGGCCGCCCTGCTGGCGGCTGTGGCCGCCGTCCTCCAGTTTGTGGAGTTCTCCATCCCCATTATGCCCGCCTTCGTGAAGCTGGACGTGTCCGACCTGCCCGCCCTGCTGGGCACGTTCTCCCTCGGCCCCGTCTACGGCATCGCCATCCAGCTGGTGAAGAACCTGCTGCACCTGCCCTTCGGCTCCAGCGCCTGCGTGGGCGAGCTGTCCAACTTCCTGCTGGGCGCCACCTTTGCCTTCATCGCCGGTATCATCTACAAGAAGCACAAGAACCGTTCCGGCGCTCTGTGGGGCTCTGTGGCAGGCGCAGCCGCCATGGCGCTCATCAGCCTGCCTCTGAACTATTTCATTGTCTACCCCGCCTATGTGGTGCTGTACGGCCTGCCGCTGGAGGGCATCGTGGGGATGTACGAGGCCATTCTGGGCACCGTGGCCCACGTTCCCACCGGCAATGCCCTGTTTAACTGCCTGCTGGTGTTCAACGTCCCCTTCACCCTGTGCAAGGGCCTGCTGGACGTGGCGCTGTGCTTCCTGATCTACAAGCCCCTCAGCCCCCTGCTCCACAAGTAATTTTCCCGACAGGCGCGCCACAGCGGCGCGCCTGTTTTTTTCCTCTTTTCAAACGCTGATGCCCGTGTTATAATAGAACAAATATTCCATTTGAAGGGAGGCGCCGCCATGGGCGACCGCATCATCCTCCACTGCGACCTGAACTGCTTTTTCGCGTCGGTGGAGCTGCTGGACAAGCCGGCGCTGCAAAACGTACCGGTAGCCGTCTGCGGCGACCCCGCCTCCCGCCACGGCATCATTCTGGCCAAGAACGAGCCCGCCAAGAGGATGGGCGTCCAGACGGCGGAGACGGTGTGGCAGGCCAAGCAGAAGTGCCCCCACCTGATATTGCTGCCGCCCCACCACAGCCTGTACGCCGACTACTCCCGCCGGGTCAACACCATCTACGGGCAGTACACCGATCTGGTGGAGCCCTTCGGCATCGACGAAAGCTGGCTGGATGTCACCGGCAGTCTCCATCTGTTCGGCGGCGACGCGCGGCAGCTGGCCGACGACATCCGCGCCCGGCTCCGGCAGGAGCTGAGGCTGACCATCTCCGTGGGCGTGTCCTTCAACAAGGTGTTCGCCAAGCTGGGCAGCGACTACAAAAAGCCCGACGCCACCACCGTCATCTCCCGGGAGAACTGGCGGGACATGGTGTGGCCCCTGCCGGTGGGCGACCTGCTGTTCGTGGGCCGCGCCGCACGCCGCACGCTGTCCCAGTTCGGCGTGGAGACCATCGGCCAGCTGGCCGCCTGTAAGCCGGAGCTGCTGGAGCAGCTCATGGGCAAGGCGGGCCTCCAGCTATACCGCTACGCCAACGGGCTGGACGACGCCCCCGTCCGCCCCCAGCATGAGCAGGAGCCGGTGAAGTCCGTGGGCAACAGCACCACGTTTCCGGAGAATCTGACCCGCTGGGAGCAGGTACGCGGCGGCCTGCAGATGCTCTGTGACAGCGTGGCCGCCCGCCTGCGGCAGCAGGGACTGTACTGCGGCGGCGTAGCCGTGGGCGTCCGGGACGCCCAGTTCCGCACGGTCAGCCGCCAGATGCGCCTGCCCGGGCCTACCCACCTGATGCGGGACATCTACGGCGCGGCGCTGGAGCTGACGGGCCGGATCTGGAAGGCCCCCAACCCCGTCCGCCTTCTGTCCGTCACCGCCCTGTACATCACCGACAGTGCCGACTCCTACCAGCAGCTGGATCTGCTGGCCGGCGACGCCACCGCCCGTGACCGGCGGCAGGAGCAGCTGGAGTCCGCCATGGACGCTATCCGGGGCAAATATGGCCGGGACGCCATCTCCTTCGGCCACCGCGGGAAAGTCCGCAAAGTCGGCTGGGATGACTGAATCGGCAGTTGCAGTTTTCCGCGCACCGTGTTAAAATGAGGGGTATTCTGCCGGTAGTGCCGGCATCAACAAGGCGGAAACACTATGCCCGAACATGTTCTCTCCCGGCCGGACACCTCCCGCGTCCCCCGGGGGCCCCTGAACTGGATTTACTTCCCACTGGCGCTGCTGTACCACGAGCTGCTGCTGCGGGCCTTCGATACCACCGTGACCTTTTTTGACGCGGCGCTGCTGCCCATTGTCCTGTCGGCACTGGGCGGCGGCCTGCTGCTGAGCCTGCTGGCCAACCTGCTGCCGTGGCGCAAAGCCACCCGCTGGGCCGGACTGGCCGTCATTTTCCTCTGGTCGGTGTACGTCTGCATCGAGTACTGCTGCAAAAGCTACTTCAAGTCCTACTTCGCCATGACGTTCATGGTCACGATGACCGGCCACGTCATCAGCGACTTTGCCGGCACCATCCCCGATGTGGTGCTGCCCCGCCTGCCGTTCATTCTGCTGGCGCTGGTGCCCTTCGTGCTGGCCATCCTCCTGCGCCGCCTGATCGTGCAGGATCTGCGCATGAGCCGTCCGGCCCTGCTGTTCGTGGCCGCGATCTCCGCCGTGACCATCGGCAGCGCCGCCGCGGTGTGCCGCTTCGGCCCCAACGCCGCCCTCTACACCTACGACTACAACGCCGACAGCGCCGTGTCCCGGTTCGGACTGGGCGTCAGCCTTCGTCTGGAGCTGACCTACGCCCTCACCGGCACGCCCCTGCCGCCGCTGGAGCCGCTGCCCCAGCCGGAGGAGCCGGTGGTGACGGAGCCCTCCCCCGACCCGGACACGCCCACGGACTACGGCTATAACGCGCTGGATATCGACTTCACCGCGCTGGCGGACTCCACGTCCGACAGCACGCTGGCCTCGATCCACCGCTATGTGGCCTCCCGCACCCCCTCCCGCCAGAACCGGTACACCGGCATGTTCCAGGGCAAGAACCTGATTCTGCTGACGGCGGAAGCCTTCTCGCCGTGGTTCATCTCGGAGGAGCTGACCCCCACGCTGTACCGCCTGACCCACGAGGGCTTCGTCTGCACCAACTACTACCAGCCCGGCTGGGGCCAGTCCACCACCGGCGGCGAATACGCCGTCCTCACCGGCCTGCTGCCCACATGGGTCAACGGCGACGTCAGCTTCTGGGCCAGCCGCTGCGACTACATGCCGCTGGCACTGGGCAATCAGTTCCGGGCGCTGGGCTACCAGACCCCCGCATGGCACAACAACACCTACAACTACTACGGCCGCAACGCCACCCACCCCAATCTGGGCTACGACTATCAGGGCATCGGCTCCGGCCTTGACCTCCCCAACCCCGGCGGCGGCTGGCCCTACTCCGATCTGGAGATGCTGGAAGCCACGCTGGACACCTACGCGGACACCTATCTCACCACCGGCCAGCCCTTCCACGCCTACTACATGACCGTCAGCGGCCACGGCAGCTACAACTGGGGCCAATCCATGGCCGCCAAGAACCGGGCCGCCGCGCAGGCCGCCTACCCCGACGCCTCCGGGCCGGTGCAGGCCTATGTGGCCGCCAATCTGGAGCTGGAAGCCGCCCTGACCTATCTGGTGGAGCAGCTGGAGGCCAAGGGCATCGCCGACGACACGGTGATCTGCCTGTCCGCCGACCACTACCCCTACGCGCTGGCGGAGACGGATGTGGACTACTACGCCGAGCTGACGGGCCGTCAGGACACGGATCTGGATACCTCCCGCTACCGCAACGCCCTGATCCTCTGGTGCGGCAGCATGACGGAGCCGGTGACGGTAGACGTCCCCTGCAGCGCCGTGGACATCGTGCCCACCCTCAGCAACCTGTTCGGCCTTTCCTACGACTCCCGGCTCCTGTCGGGCCGCGACATCCTGGACGACAGCTACAACGCCGCCAGTGCCTCCGGCTCCTTCCCGCTGGTGGTGCTGCCCACCACCGCCGGCAACAGCTGGGCCACCGCCGCCGGCGTCTACGAAGCACCCACCGGCACCTTCACCCCCAACCCCGGCGTCACGGTGGAGGACGGCTATGTCTCCAGCGTCAACTACCTTGTCTCCACGAAATATACCTACGCCAAGCTGCTCATCCAGTACGACTACTACCGCATCGTGCTGGGCGGCGACGGCTGATATGACAAAAAAAAGATGTCCGGCAGAGCCGGACATCTTTTTTGCGTACAATTTGAATTTTCGCGGCTCAGTGCCGGCCAATGCGATCCCACTCGTCGGGATTCTCATACACCAGATGGATGTCCTCCAGATACGGGGTATCCATGGGATTGTTCACGGGCGCCGCCTGCTTGTAGCGCTCCAAATTCCGCCGGGACTTCTCCGCCGGCTGCACCGTACCGGCGCCGGCGATGCACCCGCCGGGGCAAGCCATGCCCTCCAGCAGATAGCCGTCGTACTTGCCCGTCCGGGCGATGCGCAGCATCTTGCGGCACTCCTCCAGGCCCTCCGCCGCCACGGTCTTGACCTCCGCCTCCGGGTGGATCCGGCGGATCACATCCTCCACCGCCTTGGCCACGCCGCCGCCGGCGGCAAAGCCCACGCCGGGGGCCGACGCCTCGTAGTGCGCGCCGGTATCCTCGATCTGGGAGAAGTCGATGTCCTTGGCATCGAACATGCCCCGCAGCTCCTCAAACGTCAGCACGAAGTCCACATCGCTGCGGATGGAGCGGCGGCTGGCCTCCAGCTTCTTGGCGGCGCACGGCCCGATAAACGCGATCCGGCAGTCGGGATCCTTCTGCTTCTGCAGCCGGGCTGTCAGCACCATGGGCGTCATGGTCATGGAGATGTAGGGTGCAAAGCCCGGAAACTCCTTCTTGGCCATCACCGACCACGCCGGGCAGCAGGAGGTGGCCATGAACGGCTTCTTCCCCGGCACATCCCGCAGGAACTCCTCTGCCTCCTCGATGGCGCACAGGTCTGCGCCGATGGCGACCTCCACCAGCGCGTCAAAGCCCAGCAGCTTCATGGCCTCCCGGATCTGGCCCGGCGTCACGTTGTCGCCGAACTGGCCCCAGAACGCCGGCGCGATGATGGCCACCACCTTGTCGCCCTTCTTGATGGCGTGGATCAGCTGGAACAGCTGGCCCTTATCCACAATGGCGCCGAAGGGGCAGTTCACCAGACACATGCCGCAGTTGACGCATTTGTCGTAGTCGATGTCCGCCCGCCCGTGCTCATCCTGCCCGATGGCGTGCATGCCGCAGGCCTCCTGACAGGGCCGGGTGAACTTGATGATGGCCTGATAGGAGCAGGCATCCCGGCACTTACCGCACTTGATGCACTTGCTCTGGTCGATGACGGCCTGCCCCCGCTCGGTGCTGATGGCCCCCTTGGGGCAGGCATGCTGGCAGTGCCGCGCCAGACAGCCCTGACATGCGTCCGTCACCTCGTAGTGGGTGGGCGCGCAGGCGTTGCAGGCGTACTTGATGACGTTGATCAGCGGGGGATCGTAGTATTTCTCCGCGATGGCGCTCTCCTCCACGCCGTCGGACAGCAGCGAGTGCTCCGTCACCGGCCGCAGCGGCAGCCCCATGGCCAGCCGTATCCGCTCGCCCACGATGGCCCGCTCCAGAAACACGGACTCCCGCTGGCGCCCGATCTCTCCCGGCACGATCTCGTAAGGCAGCTTCTCGATCCGGGTGTAGTCGCCGCCCTCGTAGGCCAGCTTTGCCACCTCGGCAAATACCCGGCGGCGGATGTCCGCCACGCCGCATTTGATGTTTCTCATTCCTTTTGTATCCTCCCAAACAGGTATATCCTTCTACGATGTATTATACCCGTTCCCCCTCCGAAATGGCAATATCCGCCATGAGAGAATTTCCCGCATCCTGCGGATAATTTCTCATGCAATATGACCAGACGCCTTTGCTTTTTTCTCAGAAGGCCGTATTTTCTGTCAAATATCCGTTAAAAAATTTCCAGTTTTCTTCGTTTCTACTTTCCAGAGAAATATTTTTCCCTAAAGGAAACTGCCATATTTTCCAGCCTCATATCCGCCCCCGCAGCGCCTCCTCCAGCTTCCCCAGCGCCTTCTTCTCGATGCGCGATACATAGCTCCGGCTGATGCCGTACAGCGCCGCCACCTGCTTCTGGGTCTGGGGCAGCCGTCCGTCCAGTCCGTAGCGCCGCCGGATGATGTCCGCCTCCCGCTCCGTCAGCACCTCCGCCACCAGCCGCCGGATAAGGCGCCGGTTCTCCTTGTCCTGCAATTCCTCCAGCATGGTGTCGTCCTCGCCCACCACATCGCTGAGGTACAGGGCGTCGCCCTCCGGCCCCGTCTCAATGGTGTCCGACAGCGACACCTCGCCCTGCAGCTTCCGCTGCGCCCGAAAGTGCATCAGGATCTCATTCTCAATACACCTGCTCGCATATGTTGCCAGACGGATACCCTTGTCGGGCCGGAACGTGTTCACCGCCTTGATAAGCCCGATGGTGCCGATCGAGATGAGATCCTCCTGATCGTCCGCCTGCGTGTAGTACTTTTTGATAATGTGCGCCACCAGCCGCAGATTGTGCTCCACCAGCAGATTGCGGGCCTCCATATCCCCCTCCCCGCACCGCCGCAGGTACTCCCGCTCCTGTGCGGCGGTCAGCGGCTTGGGGAACGACCCCGCACCGCCGGACAGGTGCAGCGACAGAAACAGACTGTTGCACAGCAGCAGCAAAAATGCCGAGATCATACGCGCATACCTCCCTTTTTTCTGAACCTATGCCCCTGCGGCAAGTCCCTATGCACGCGCATTTCCCGTTGCAGCCCGCAGTCGGATGTGCTACACTGGACACATCTATAAAATGCAAGGAGGACTTTGCCATGGAAACGGCACGCTCCCGCTTTCTTCGCTATGTGACCTATTACACTACCTCAGATGAACATACCGGCGCCTCCCCCTCCACGGAGCGGCAGAAGGATCTGGGCCGCGTCCTGCTGGCGGAGCTGACGGCGCTGGGTCTTACCGGCGCCCGTATGGACAGCGCCGGCAACGTCATCGCCACCCTGCCCGCCTCGGAGGGCGTCACTGCCCCGGTGCTGGCTCTCATCGCCCACATGGACACGTCTCCCGACGCCCCCGGCGAAAACGTGCAGCCCCGCGTCGTCCGGTACGAGGGCGGCGACCTGCCCCTGTCCGACACCGTCTCCCTGACGGAGTCCCTGTGCCCCGGCCTGTCCGCCCACGCCGGTGAGGAGCTGATCGTCACCGGCGGCACCACCCTGCTGGGTGCCGATGACAAGGCCGGCATCGCCGAGATCATGGCCGCCGTGGAGCTGCTGCACAGCCGCCCCCACGGCGAGGTGCGGGTGGTGTTCACCACCGACGAGGAGATCGGCTGCGGCGTGGACGGTCTGGACGTGGCGGAGCTGGCCTGCGACTACGGCTACACCGTAGACGGCGGCCCGCTGGGCGAGATCGAGTACGAGAACTTCAACGCCGCCTCCGGCGATGTGACGTTCCGCGGCGTGGGTGTCCACCCCGGCAGCGCCAAGGACGTGATGGTCAACGCCGCCACCGTGGCCATGGCGTTCCACGCCATGCTCCCGGCGGACGAGGTGCCGGAAAAGACCGACGGCTATCAGGGCTTCTTTCACCTCCACGCCATGTCCGGCGATGTGACGGAGGCCGCGCTGCACTACATTATCCGCGACCATGACCGCGAGAGGTTTGAGGCCCGCAAGGCCCTGTTCCTCCGGTGCGCCGATGCCGTCAATGCCAAGTACGGCCCCGGCACGGCCACCGCCGTCACCGCCGACAGCTACTACAACATGAAGGAGAAGATCCTGCCCCACATGGAGCTGATCCGCCGTGCGGAGGACGCCTTCCGCAAAAACGGCGTCACGCCCGTCTGCGTTCCCATTCGCGGCGGCACTGACGGCGCACACCTGTCCTGGGACGGCCTGCCCTGCCCCAACCTGTCCACCGGCGGCTACAACTTCCACGGCGTGCGGGAGTGGATACCCGCCGCCAGCCTGGACGCCATGGCCGCCGTGCTGGCCGATCTGGTGTCCGGCTTCGTGCAGTGACCCCATTTCATCACAAACATGAAGGAGGCTTCCCCATGATCTCGATGGATATGCTCCGCGACGCCCAGCGGGTGCTGGGTCCCGTCATCAACCGTACCCCCGTGGTACCCACCAAGGGCATCGTCCCCGGCTGCGACTTCTACCTGAAGGCCGACTGCCTGCAAAAGACCGGCGCGTTCAAGCTGCGGGGCGCGTACTACAAGATCGCCACCCTCTCCGACGAGGAGAAATCCCGGGGCGTCATCGCCTGCTCCGCCGGCAACCACGCGCAGGGCGTGGCCTTCGCCGCCCGGGACATGGGCATCAAGGCCACCATCTGCATCCCCGAGGGCGCGCCCATCTCCAAGATCGAGGCCACCCGCAGCTACGGTGCCAACGTGGTCTTAGTCCCCGGCGTGTACGACGATGCCTACGCCGAGGCCGTGCGCCTGCGGGATGAGCAGGGCCTGACGTTCATCCATCCCTTCAACGACTACCGCATCATGGCCGGTCAGGGCACCATCGGCCTTGAAATTCTGGAGCAGCTGCCCGATGTGGACGTGATCTTCGTGCCCATCGGCGGCGGCGGGCTCATCGCGGGCCTTGCCTACGCCGTGAAAAACCTGAAGCCCGACTGCCGCGTCATCGGCGTGCAGGCCGCCGGGGCCCCCAGCATGGCGGAGTCCCTGAAAAAGGGCGAGATCATCACCCTCTCCAGCGTGGACACCGTGGCCGACGGCATCAAGGTCAAGACCCCCGGCGATCTGACGTTTGATATGTGCCGGAAGTATGTGGACGAGGTGGTGACGGTGACGGAGGGCGAGATCGCCAGCGCCATCCTGACAGTACTGGAAAAGCAGAAGCTGGTGGCCGAGGGTGCCGGCGCGGTGGGCATCGCCGCCGCCATGTACCACAAGGTAAACATCGAGGGCAAGAAGGTCTGCGCCCTGTTGTCCGGCGGCAACGTGGATGTGACCATGCTGGAGCGCATCCTCACCCGCGGCCTTGCCAAGGAGGGCCGCACCGTCACGTTCTCCACCGTCCTGCCCGACCAGCCCCACGCGCTGGCGTCGTTTCTGGAGGTGGTGTCCTCGCTGGGTGCCAACGTGCTGGACGTAAGCCACGAGCGCCGCAACACCCGCGCCGCCATCGGCTCCTGCGTGGTGCAGCTGTCGCTGGAGACCCGGGACAAGGCTCACATTCAGGAAATTCTCTCCAGTCTCCGCCGCAAGGGCTACGAGGTGGAGGAGCGCTCCTGACCCCCCGCCGCCCCCTGCCGGACACCCGAAAACCGGGAAAGCCGCCCCTCCGGGCGGCTTTTTTCCGTGCGCCCCTTGACAAACAGGGGCTTTTTGATATAATAACGGGTGTTCCGTTTGCGAGCGTGCTGGAATCGGCAGACAGGCAAGCTTGAGGTGCTTGTGTCCGTAAGGTCGTGTGGGTTCAAGTCCCATCGCTCGCACCAGAAAAACCACCCCCCGGGGTGGTTTTTCTATTTTCTTCACGCTCCCGGCCGTTTATAGGTTCCCATTTTCCGCCACCCACGTCCGCACATAGTCCACGAACAGGCGCGTGGAGTTGGACAGCGCCTTCTTGTCCTTGACGCCGATACCGATGGTGCGGTAGAAATGCAGCGGCGCGCGGCAGACCTTGATGGGGGTAGGGCTGTGGCGCACCATCAGCTCCGGCAGGAGGCTGATGCCCAGTCCCTCCGACACCATGGCCAGGATGGTTCTGTCCTCCCGGGCGATGTACTTCACATTGGGGCGGATGCCCATTTCATCAAAGGCCGCCATGATCTCGTAGTCGTCGCCCTCCTCCAGCTGGATGAACGGCTCCTCCGCCAGCGCCGGCACAGGGAACGGGTCGCGGTCGGCATAGGGATGGTCGCAGGGCACAATGACCTGCAGCTCGTCCCGGTGCAGGGCGTAGGTCTGCAAGTTCTTCACCGACGGCAGGCGCAGAAAGCCGCAGTCCACCGTGCCGCTGACGATCCAGCCCTCGATCTGGTCGTAGAAATCGCCGGTGACCACCTCAAACTCGATGTTGGGGTAGATCTTACCGAAGCTCTTGAGGATGCGGGGCAGCCACTGTGCGGACACGCTGGAAAAGGTGGCGATCTTCACAAGGCCGCTGTCCATATCCTTCAGGCCCTCCACCGTCTGCATCAGGGAATGGTGTGCGGCGCACAGCTTTTCGATCTTGGGCAGCACCGCCCGTCCGTCCGCCGTCAGCACCACGCCGCCGCGGTTGCGGCTCAACAGCTTCACGCCCAGCTCGTTTTCCAGCGAGTTGATGGCGTGGCTGATGCCGGACTGGGTAAAGCTCAGTGCCTCCGCCGCCTTGGAGAAGCTGCCGCAGGCCACGGTTTTCAAAAACACCTGATATTTGGAAATACTCATAGCGCACCTCGTTTCGCCCCCATTGTACTATACAAGTCCTCATGTTTTCAAGAACAAACATGCGCTTCACAAATGCTTTTTCTGCTGTTATGATAGGGTCATGGTTCAGCCAACCATACTTTTTCTTTTCCATGAGGGTTTCCCTCAAAATAACACCGGCAGCGTGTGGGTAGCGCTGCCGGTGCTGTTTTTTTATTCGTTCGGCTTTTGTTCCCCGTCGTGGACGGGCATGACAGGGAAGCTGACGGTCAGCAGGCCGCAGGACAGCCAGATCGTCCCGCGCCCCAACGGAGCGTGGCGATGCCGCCTCACCCCGCCACCGGCGCGTCCGGCCAGTAGATGACGTAGCACTCCTGCATCTCGCCCATGTAGAAGAAGATGTTCTCCCCCATCTCGATGTGCTCGCCGAAGGTCAGGTCGGGCACGAACAGCCGCCCGCTGGTGCGCTTGGGGCCCTTGATGGTGAAGCCCTCCGCCGTGGGATGCTGCCGCAGCTCGTTGGCCGCCTCCTCCAGGCCGGGGAAGTGCAGCGTCCGCTCCAGCTCCGCCAGCTGCGTCGCGCCGTTGATATATACGAGGTGATTTTCGTCCTTGAACCAGTTGATGCGCATGATACGTCCTCCTTGGTTGTGATGGGAACAGTATAGCACATGCCGCCGCGTTTGTCACCACCCACTGAGCGCAGAAAAACCACCCCTGCCGGGGTGGCTTTTCCCGTATTTCCGTGTTATAATTGCGCCAGCACCTGTCCGATGGGCCCGTCCACCGTGACGGCGGCGCCCAGACCGCCGCCTGCGCCGCCCTTGTTGATGACCGCCAGCTTGTGTCCCCGGTAGTAGGTGACAAGCCCCGCCGCCGGATACACCACCAGCGACGTACCGCCGATGAGCAGCACATCCGCCTGCCGGATGTAGTGGATGGCCTTTATCATCACGTTCTCGTCCAGCGGCTCCTCGTACAGCACCACGTCCGGCTTGATGACGCCGCCGCACGCGCAGCGGGGTACGCCGGTGCTCTCCGCGATGTGCTCCACGCCGTAGAATTTCCCGCAGCGGGTGCAGTAGTTCCGCAGCACGCTGCCGTGCAGCTCCAGCACCTCCCGGCTGCCCGCCTTCTGGTGCAGACCGTCGATGTTCTGGGTGATGACCGCCTTCAGACGCCCCTCCTGCTCCCACTGGGCCAGCTTCCGATGGGCCGCGTTGGGCTGGGCGTCCGGCGCCAGCATCTTGGTGCGGTAGAAGTCGAAGAACTCCTCCGTGTGCCGTTCAAAAAAGGTGTGGCTCAGTATAGTCTCCGGCGGGTATTTGAACTTCTGGCTGTACAGCCCGTCCACGCTGCGGAAATCGGGAATGCCCGACTCTGTGGACACCCCGGCCCCGCCGAAAAACACGATGTTGTCGGAGCCGTCCAGCAATTCCTTCAATCTGTGGATACTCTCGTCCATGAAAAACCCTCCATTCTGCCCACAAGGAGCCGTCTATGAATATTCAAATTTTCGGAAAGTCCAAGTCCTTCGATACGAAGAAAGCAGAGCGCTGGTTTAAGGAGCGCCGCATCAAGTACCAGTATATCGATCTTGTCACCAAGGGCGTATCCCCCGGCGAGTACCGCTCCATCCGCGCCGCCGTGGGCAGCCTTGACGCGCTGGTGGATAAGTCCTGCCGCGCCTACGAGGAGCAGTACATGGCCTACATCACGCCGCAGGCGGCGGAGGAAAAGCTGCTGGACTATCCGGAGCTTTTCGCCGCCCCCATCGTCCGCAACGGCCGTCAGGCCACCGTGGGCTACTGTCCCGATATCTGGCAGACATGGGAATAACGCCCCGTCCCGCGCCTGCCGGCGCGGGACTTTTTCATGCCGTATAGCTGTGCTCCACCGTCACCACGGCGAAGTAGGTGCTGTCCAGCGCCTTTACCAGCCGCCGGATCTCCTGCGCCGCCTGCTCCGTCGTCTTACCGGAGGAAAACGGCAGCACCGCGTCGAAGATGAGGTTCGTATGGGTGGTGCCCCGCACCAGCCGGAAATCGTGGATGGTCATGCCGGGATCGACCTGCTTCACCGCCTCGGCCACCTGCTGCCGCAGCGCCCCCACCAGCGCATCGTCGGTGACGATGGGATCCATGTGGATCACCGCCTGACAGTGCAGCTTCTCCGCCAGCTCCTTTTCGATGTTGTCGATGATGTCGTGCATCTCCAGGATGTCCCCGTGGGCCGGCACCTCCGCGTGGAGGGAGATCATGCACCGTCCGGGGCCGTAGTCGTGCACCACCAGATCGTGTACGCCCTGCACGGTGCCGTGGGCCATGACGATGTCCCGTATCTCCCGCACCAGCTCCGGGTCGGGGGCCTGCCCCAGCAGGGGCGACAATGTCTCCTTGGCCGCCTTGTAGGCGGAAAACAGGATGAACAGCGCCACCACAAGGCCCACATAGCCGTCCGCCGCCAGCCCCGTCCATTTACCGATGAGCATAGCCAGCAGCACCGCTGCCGTAGCGGCGGTATCGGACAGGCTGTCCATAGCCGTGGCCTCCATGGCTGCGGACTTGATCCTTCGGCCGATGCTCCGGTTATACAGCCACATGTACAGCTTCACGCACACCGACGCCGCCAGAATGCCCAGCGCCAGCGCCGAGAACGCCACCTCCTCCGGGTGGAGGATCTTCTCAAACGAGGACTTGGCCAGCTCCACGCCCATCAGAAGGATCAGCCCCGCCACCGCAAGGCCGGAGATATACTCGATGCGTCCGTGGCCGAAGGGGTGGTCGGTGTCCGGCTTCCGGCCTGCCAGCCGGAAGCCCAGCAGCGTCACCGCCGAGGAGCCCGCGTCCGACAGGTTGTTGAAGGCGTCCGCCGTCACGGCGATGGAGCCGGAGAGCTGTCCGGCAAAGAGCTTCCCCGCAAACAGCAGAATATTCAGGACGATGCCCACCACGCCGCACAGCGTGCCGTAGGCCCGCCGCACCGCCGGAGACGTCACATTTTCCCGGTCAGGGATCAGCCACCGGGCCAGCAGTCGTATCATGCGCGTTCTCTCCTTTCACCATCCCCATGGCTTACCGCTTCGTTCCCCGGATAGTCAGCTTCATCTGGCAGCACAGATCGTCCAGATCCCGATCAGTGGCAGCGTTGAGCCGCAGTCTGCCGCCGCAGTCACCGCAGATCAGCTCCACCGCGCCCCGCCGCACCGCCATGGTGTACTTATGGCTGCCGCAGGTACAGGAGATGCCGTCCCGTGCGGCGATGTCCTTCAGCTCCGACAGCACCTCGTACATGATGACGTTGTCGGTAAAGGCCTCCTCGCCGCCGGCCTTCTCCTTCTCCACACGCAGGGCCAGCTCCTCCATGGCCCGGCGCACCTGCTGCTCCTCACCGATATAGCAGCATAGCTCCTGCTTTTCGGGGCAGGCAAGGCCGATGCCCCGCCCGTGCAGCACCGCGTCGGCGCCGCACTCCGCCTGATGGTGCCCGCCGCACACGCCGCAGGGCACCCAGAGCCGGAACCTCACGCCGTCCGTCTGTGCCTCCAGCGCCTCCTGCCCGCATTCGCACTCCATCCGGGCCGCGGCGGCGGACAGGGCGAACACGCTGCGCTGGTGCAGCACCGCCTTTCCGCAGTGGGGGCAGATATAACCAAAGCTGCGCATTTCCTCCATCGGTACACGCTCCTTCTCCTGTGTAAAGTTCTTATATTATACGCTCCCGGCGTTCCTTTTTCCAGAGTTTTTTCCCGCATTCCTGCGGTTTTTTCCTCTTGCGCCCTTCCCGGTTTTCCGCTATAATGCTGACACATTTCATCGGAGGTGGTCGTTTTGCCCCGCAAGTCCTTCCCCGCCGCGCTGAAGGCGGCGTTCCCCCACACGGTGCCCATCCTCACCGGCTATCTGGCGGTGGGTCTGGCCTACGGCCTGCTGATGTCCTCCAAGGGCTACAATTTTCTGTGGTCGGGCTTTGTCAGCGCCTTCGCCTTCTGCGGCAGCATGCAGTATGTGGCCATCACCCTGCTGACCACGGCCTTCGACCCCCTCAGCGCCTTTTTCCTCAGCCTGATGGTCAACGCCCGGCACCTGTTCTTCTCGCTGGCCCTGCTGCCCAAATACCGGGGGCTGGGACGGCTGCGGTACTTCCTCATCTACACCCTCAGCGACGAGAACTTCTCCCTCAGCTCCACGGTGGAGCCGCCGGAGGACACCGACCCCACGCTGTTCTACTTCGCCATGAGCCTTCTGACGTGGCTGTACTGGGTGGCGTTTTCCATGCTGGGCGGCCTCATCGGCGGCCTCATCACCTTTGACATCACCGGCATCGACTTTGCCCTGACGGCGCTGTTCGTGGTGCTGTTCATCGAGCAGGTCATCAAGCGGGAGAACCGCCCCGCCGGCTTCATGGGCCTTGCCTGCTCCGTGGCGGGTCTGGCCGTGTTCGGCGCGGACAGCATGGTCATCCCGGCCATGGCGCTCACGCTCATCGCACTTCTGCTGGGGAGGAAAAAGCTATGCGCCTGAATTTTATCCAGTCCCTGATCATCGTCTGCATGGTGGCGCTGGCCACCCAGATCACCCGCTGGACGCCGTTTCTGGTGTTCTCCGGCGGCCGGAAGCTCCCCAAGGTGGTGGAGGATCTGGGCCGTCTGCTGCCCCCGGCCATGATGGGTCTGCTGGTGGTATACAGCCTGCGGAACACGGACCCTTTCACCGGCAGCCACGGTCTGCCGGAGGCCATCGCCGTGGCCGTCACCGCCGGGCTCCACCTGTGGAAGCGCAGCACGCTGCTGTCCATTCTGGCGGGTACCGCCGTGTATATGCTGCTGGTGCAGCTGGTATTCGTGTAAGTCCATACCGCACCCCAGGGACGCCCCGGCGGGCGTCCTTTTTCATATTTTTCCGCTTCCCGCGCAAACTAAGGGCAAATCTGCAAGCGTGAGGTGGAACACTATGGACATCAAACGACTGAGCCGCCAGACCTGCCAGCTCCTCCAGCCTCCCGGCGTGGTGAGCTGGGCCAGCGTGGCCGGACGGCTGGAGCGTCAGGGCCCGCTGGGCGCGTATTTCGACATCGCGGACGATGACTCCTTCTTCGGCAAGAAGACATGGGAGCAGGGGGAAGCGGCGATGCAGGCCATGGCCCTGCGCCGCGCCCTGCAAAAAGGCGGCCTGACACCGCGGGACGTGGACTGCGTCTTTGCCGGCGACCTGCTGAACCAGAACATCGGGGCCACCTTCTCCCTGCGGGACTTCGCCATCCCGTTTTACGGGGTATACGGCGCCTGCTCCACCATGGGCGAGGGTCTGTCTCTGGCGGCCATGGCGGTGGCCGGCGGCTTCGCCCGCATCGCCGCCGCCCAGACCTCCTCCCACTTCTGCACCGCCGAGCGGCAGTACCGCGCCCCGGTGCCCTACGGCAGCCAGCGGGCGCCCACGGCCCAGTGGACGGCCACCGCCGCCGGCTGCTGCGTGGTAGGCGCCCAGTCCGAGGGCCCGTATATCACCCACACCACCCGGGGCCGCATCGTGGATCTGGGCGTTACGGACGCGGCCAACATGGGCGCGGCCATGGCTCCCGCCGCCCACGACACCCTGTCCGCCCTGTTCCGGGACACCGGCACCACGCCCCGGGACTACGACCTCATCGTCACCGGCGATCTGGGCTATCTGGGCCACGATCTTCTGGTGGAGCTGTTCCGCCGGGACGGCGTGACGCTGGGAGACAACTGCACCGACTGCGGCATCCTGCTGTATGACCGGGCAAAGCAGGACATGCACGCCGGCGGCTCCGGCTGCGGCTGCTCCGCCGCGGTGCTCAACGGCTATCTCCTGCAGGGCCTGCGCACGGGCAAGTGGCAGCGCATGGTCTTTGCTCCCACCGGCGCGCTGCTGAGTCCCACCAGCTCCTTTCAGGGCGAGAGCGTGCCCGGCATCTGCCACGCGGTGGTACTTTCCCACACGAAGGAGGGCACTTTATAAATGGAATATCTCCATGCGTTCCTCTGCGGCGGACTGCTGTGCGCCGTGGGGCAGATCATTCTCGATAAGACCAGCCTCACCCCCGCCCGCATCCTGACGGGCTATGTGGTCTGCGGCGTGGCGCTGCAGGCGGCGGGCGTGTACCAGTATGTGGTGGACTGGGGCGGCGCGGGGGCCACCGTGCCCCTCACCGGCTTTGGCTATACGCTGGCCAGGGGTGTGGCAAAGGCCGTGGCGGAAAAGGGCCTGCTGGGCGTCATCACCGGCGGGCTCACCGCCGCCGCCGGCGGCATTGCCGCCGCCGTGGTGTTCGGCCTGCTGATGGCCGTGCTGTTCCACCCCAAAGAAAAGCGTTGACAAATACCCCACGGGGGTATATAATGCCACCATCAAAATATACCCCCGGGAGGTATCCGATATGAACGAATGCTGCTGCCATAAGACAAAGCACCGCTCCCCCCAGGAGCAAAAGCAGCTGGCCAACCGCCTCAGCCGCATCGAGGGGCAGGTACGGGGCCTGCGGGACATGCTGCAAGCCGACGCCTACTGTCCCGACATTCTGGTGCAGGTGTCCGCCGTCAGCGCCGCGCTGAACAGCTTCAGCCGGGAGCTGCTGGCCACCCACATCCGCACCTGCGTGGCCGACGGGATCCGGCAGGGCGATGACGAGGTCATCGACGAGCTGGTGACCACGCTGCAAAAGCTGATGAAATAAAGGAGGAGCGTGTGATGACCGAAAAATTTGTCGTCACCGGCATGACCTGCGCCGCCTGCGCCGCCCATGTGGAAAAGGCGGCCAGTTCGCTGGACGGCGTGGACAGCGCCGCCGTGAACCTGATGCTGGGGACGCTGGTGTGCTCCTACGACGCGGACAGGGTCTCGCCGCAAGCCATCATCACCGCCGTGGAGGCGGCGGGCTACGGAGCCGCCCCGGCGGACGACGCCAAGCGCGATATCCGCCGGGAGCAGGAGGAATCCGCCAGGGCCATGGGCCGCCGTCTCCTGTGGTCGGTGGTGTGCCTTGTGCCCCTGTTCTACCTCAGCATGGGCCACATGATGGGCCTGCCGGTGCCGGACTTCATGCACCGCCAGCCCCTGCTGGCGGCGGTGGTGCAGCTGGCGCTGTGCCTGCCCATCCTCATCCTCAACCGCGCCTACTTCACCGTGGGCTTCTCCCGCCTGTTCAAGGGCAGCCCCAACATGGACTCGCTGGTGGCACTGGGCGCGGCGGCGGGACTGGTGTACAGTCTCATCGAAATGGGTCTGCTGGCCGCCGGGCAGGTCACCGGCATGCCCGACCTGTACTTCGAGTCCGCCGGCATGATCCTGGCTCTCGTCACCGTGGGCAAATATCTGGAGGAGCGCTCCAAGGGCAAGACCACCGGCGCCATCACGGCGCTGCTGGCGCTGGCCCCGGATGTGGCGGTGGTGCGCCGCAGCGGCACGGAGGTCACGGTAGCCACCGGCCAGATCAAGGCCGGCGAGACGGTGATCGTCCGGCAGGGCGGCCGCATCCCCGTGGACGGCACCGTCACCAGAGGCAGCGGCTCCGTGGACGAATCCGCCCTCACCGGCGAGAGTATGCCCGTGGAAAAGATCCCCGGCAGCAAGGCCGTGTCCGCCACCGTCCTCACCGGCGGCTATCTGGAGATGACCGCCGACCGCGTGGGCGCGGACACCACCCTCTCCCAGATCGTCCGGCTCATGGAGCAGGCCGCCTCGTCCAAGGCCCCCATCAGCCGTCTGGCCGACAAGATCAGCGCCGTGTTTGTGCCGGTGGTGATCTCCATCGCCGTTCTCGCCGCCATACTGTGGGCGACTGTGGGCGGCATGGGCGTCCGGTTCTGCCTGTCCATCGGCATCGCCGTGCTGGTGATCTCCTGCCCCTGCGCGCTGGGTCTGGCCACCCCCGTGGCCATCACCGTGGCCACCGGCAAGGCCGCCGAAAAGGGCATCCTCATCAAATCCGCCGCCAGTCTGGAGCTGCTGGGCCGCGTCAACACCGTGGTGCTGGACAAGACCGGCACCGTCACCGAGGGCAAGCCGCAGGTCACGGACGTGCTGTGCGTCCCCGGCGTCACCGAGGAGGAGCTGCTGTGCGCCGCCGCCTCGCTGGAAAAGCCCTCCGGCCACCCGCTGGCCGACGCCATCGTGCAGGAGGCGGCGCGCCGCAGCATCCCCCTGTGCGGCGTGTCCGATTTCACCACTGTGTCTGGCGGCGGCGTACAGGCCGTACTGGACGGCAAAACGCTGTACGCCGGCAATGACCGTTACATGGATCTTATCGGCGCAGGCGTCTCCGTGCTGCGGAGTGCGGCGGAGGAGCTGGCCGCCCAGGGCAAGACGCCCCTGTACTTTGCCGAGGAACACCGTCTGCTGGGCGTCGTCGCCGTGGCGGACGTGGTGAAGCCCGACAGCGCAGCCGCCATCGCCGCCCTGCGCCGCGGCGGCTGCGAGGTGGTGCTGCTCACCGGCGACAACCAGCGCACCGCCGAGGCCATCGCCCGTCAGGTGGGCGTGGATCGCGTCATCGCGCAGGTGCTCCCGCAGGACAAGGCCCGCTGCATCCAGGAGCTGCAAAAGGAGGGCCGTCTGGTAGCCATGGTGGGCGACGGCGTCAATGACGCTCCGGCGCTGGTGACGGCGGATGTGGGTCTTGCCATCGGCGCCGGTACCGATGTGGCTATCGAGTCGGCGGACGTGGTGCTGATGCGCAGCAGCCTCATGGACATCGTGGACGCGGCGGCGCTCTCCCGCGCCGCCCTGCGGAATATACGGCAAAATCTGTTCTGGGCGTTCTTCTATAACGCCATCGGCATCCCCGTGGCCGCCGGTGTGCTGTACCCCGCCTTCCAGATCACCCTGAACCCCATGATCGCCGCCGCCGCCATGAGTCTCAGCTCCGTGTGCGTGGTGTCCAACGCCCTGCGGCTCCGTGGCTGGAAAGGCTCCCGGCCTGACGCCCCCGCGCCCGCTGACAAGTCCGCCGCCCTGACGGACGCTCCAAACGTTATTACCGCCGCACCTGCGGCGCAGCAGGAGGAATCCGCTATGAAAAAGACGCTTACCATTGAGGGCATGATGTGTGCCCACTGCGCGGCCCATGTGGAAAAGGCCCTCAACGCCCTGCCCGGTGTCACCGCTCAGGTGGATCTGGCCGGCAAGACCGCCGTTGTCACCGGCAGCGCCGACGACGAGGCCCTGAAGCAGGCCGTGGCCGACGCCGGCTATCAGGTCACGGACATCCGCTGACCCCGCACGGCAAAGGAGCGGGGACACACTTTCGTGTGTCCCCGCTCTTTTCCTGTTTTTCGCTGCAAAGCGCGCTCCCTCAAACGCGCTCCGCTTCCCTCTACGCCTGCCGCTTCTTCAGCTTCAGCTGAAGACGGTCGGCGATCATGGCGATGAACTCACTGTTGGTTGGCTTTCCCTTGGCGGAGTTCACCGTGTAGCCGAAGTACTTCTGCAGCGTCTCCAGATCACCGCGGTCCCACGCCACCTCGATGGCGTGCCGGATGGCCCTCTCCACCCGGCTGGGCGTGGTGCTGAAGCGCCTGGCCACCTCCGGATACAGCACCTTGGTCACGGCGTTGATGACCTCCATGTCGTCCACGGTAATGATGATGGCCTCCCGCAGGTACTGATAGCCCTTGATGTGGGCCGGCACGCCGATCTCGTGGATGATGGCCGTGACCATGCCCTCCAGCTGTGGCGCCGGCTCCCGCTGTGCGGGCGGCGCCACAGCCCGCCGCATGTGCTCCATCAGCGATGCCTCGCTGACGGGCTTGGGCAGGAAAAAGTATGCCCCCAGATCCACCGCCTCGTGGATCATCCTGTCGTTGTAGAAGGCTGACAGCACGATGGTGCGGGGCCGCTCCTCCCTCTCCCGGAGCTGCCGCAGCACGCCGATGCCGTCCAGCACCGGCAGCATGGTGTCCATCAGCAGGATCTGCGGATGCGTCTCCGCCGCCAGCGCCGCCACCTGGCTGCCGTCTCCCGTTTCGCCTACCACCTGGAATTCTCCCGTTTCCTCCAGCGCTTCCCGCAGCAATAGTCGGAACTCCGCGCTGGCATCCGCCAGCATCACTCGTATTTTTGCGTCCATTTTCTTCCCCCGTCCTTTTTGATTCACGTTTGAGCCGCCGTTTCGCAGCGATTTTACAATTCTCGGTGACCCGCTATAAAAATTAGCACAATGAGACATCGTATGCAAGGGTTTTATGTCGATTATTCCCATGTTTCACTTAGAATTTTCTGATGAAGTTGTGGCTTTTACACAGAATTAACACTTATTTCGGTTTTCGACACCGCCTGTCTTTTCCTGACTTTTTTCGCAGGACGAAATTTTGCACTTTTTACGGCCTGTGCTTGCCAGTCCCCGCTCTTTGTGCTATTCTGTAGGGTATGCAAACGGAGGGAGGCGGAAAAATGCCGCTGTCGGAAAAGCGTCTGTTCCTGTTGGACATGGACGGTACGCTCTATCTGGATGACCGTCTGTTCGACAGGGTGCCGGACTTCCTATCCCACATCCGCCGCATCGGCGGACGATACCTGTTCCTGACCAACAACTCCTCCCGGGGCGTGGAGGGCTACATGGAAAAGCTGGCCCGCATGGGCATCCCCTCCGGGCCGGAGGACTACCTGACCTCCGTGGACGCCGCCATCGACCACCTGCGCCGCTTCTGCCCCGGCAAAAAGTGCTATGTGTTCGGCACCCGCTCGTTCCTCGGCCAGCTGCGGGACGCAGGCATTCCCGTCACCCACCGGCTGGAGGACGACGTGGACATCCTGCTGTGCGGCTTCGACCGGGAGCTGACGTTCCGGAAGCTGGAGGACGCCTGCATCCTGCTGAACCGGGGCGTCACATGGCTGGCCACCAACCCCGACTGGGTCTGCCCCACATGGTACGGCTCCGTCCCCGACTGCGGCAGCGTCTGCCGCATGCTGACCACCGCCACCGGCCGGGAGCCGCTGTTTCTGGGCAAGCCCAAGCCCGCCATGGCGGAGCTGGCCCTGCGGCGCACCGGCTTTGCGCCGGAGCAGGCGGTCATCATCGGCGACCGGCTCTACACCGACATCGCCTGCGGCGTCAACGCCGGTATCGACAGCATCTTCGTGCTGTCCGGCGAGGGTACGGAGGCGGACATCGCCCAGTACGGCATCCATCCCACGTGGATCTTTTCTGATATCGCGGCACTGTACCGCCAACTGGAGGAAACGCTATGAAACTCAACTACAAGCGCACCATCATGGTAGGCTTCGCCTTCTTCCTCATCTGCGCCTTCTGGCAGGCCTATGACAACACCATCCCCCTGATCCTGACCAACAAGTTCGGCATGAGCCAGACGTGGTCTGGCGTCATCATGGCGCTGGACAACGTACTGGCGCTGTTCCTGCTGCCCCTGTTCGGCCACATCTCCGACAAATGCACCAGCCGCCGCGGCCGCCGGACGCCCTTCATCGTCATCGGCACCCTCATCGCCGCGGTGGCGCTGGTGTGCCTGTCCTTCGTGGACAACGCCCAGCTGAAGAACCTGCGCAGCGTGTCCGCCATCGACGATCCCGCCGCCCTCACCGCCATCTATCAGGAGGAGAAGGACGCCACGCTGCTGACCCCCTCCGGTGAGAAGTTCATTCTCGGCCAGAAGTTCACGGAGGAGGAGTTCACCGCCATCCGCAGCCAGATCACCGACGGGGACAGCACCGTCACCAACCCGGACTACACCAACTATGTGGTGCCCGCCCGGCAGGCCTGCGCGTGGCAGATGACGGCGGAGCACCCCTCTACCCTGATTTTCTTCGTGGTGCTGCTGCTCATCATTCTGGTGTCCATGGCCACCTTCCGCTCCCCCGCCGTGGCCCTGATGCCCGACGTGACCCTGAAGCCCCTGCGCTCCAAGGCCAACGCCGTCATCAACCTCATGGGCTCCGCCGGCGGCATTCTGGTGCTGGCGCTGGGCATGGTGTTCGCCACCTCCTCCGTCCGCAACAGCCTCATGAGCTATACCGGCTACTTCGGCGTCATCGCGGCGCTGATGCTGGCGGCGCTGGTGATCTTCCTGCTCACCGTCCGGGAGACGGAGTGGGCCGCTGAGATGCAGCAGCAGGCCGTGGCCGCCGGTCTGGTGGAGCAGGCCGAGGCCGACGACCCCACCGCCAGCCGCAAGCTGTCCGCCGACGAGGTCAGGAGCCTGATCTTCATCCTGCTGTCCATCGTCCTGTGGTTCTTCGGCTATAACGCCGTCACCAGCAAATACTCCGTCTACGCCAGCAACATCCTGCACAAGGACTATAACCTGACCCTCATCATCGCGCAGGCGGCGGCCATCGTGGCCTACCTGCCCGTGGGCTTCATCGCCAGCAAGGTGGGCCGCAAGCGGACTATTCTGGCCGGCGTGGTGATGCTCACCGGCGCGTTTACCGTGGCCGCTTTCCTCAATGCCGACAGTCCCACCGTGCTGATGAACGCCATGTTCGCGCTGGCGGGCATCGGCTGGGCCACCATCAACGTCAACTCCTTCCCCATGGTGGTGGAGCTGGCCTCCGGCGGCGACGTGGGCAAGTACACCGGCTTCTACTACACCGCGTCCATGGCGGCGCAGGTGGCCACCCCCATGGTGTCCGGCCTGCTGATGGATCAGTTCGGCATGCATGTCCTGTTCCCCTACGCCGCCGTGTTCACGGCGCTGGCCTTCTTCACCATGCTCATGGTGAAGCACGGCGACAGCAAGCCCGAGGCAAAGGCCGGCATCGAAGTTCTGGAGGATCTGGAGGCGGATTGATATGACTGTTGTATATGTTCTGTTGGGACTTTTTGTTCTGCTGTGCCTGCTGTACGTTCTGTGCCTGCGCTGCCGCCGCCGCAAGGACTGGGATCGCTTCCGCAAGTGGCGCTTCGCCCATCGCGGCTTCCACGACAAGCCCCGCATCCCCGAAAACTCCCTGCCCGCCTTCCGCCGCGCCGTCCAGTGCGGCTTCGGCGCGGAGCTGGACGTCCATCTCATGAAGGACGGCCATCTGGCCGTTATCCACGACGCCTCCCTGCTGCGCACCGCCGGCGCGGACGTGCTGGTGGAGGATCTGACGGCGGAGGAGCTGAAAAACTACAGGCTGGAGGGTACGGAGCACCACATCCCCCTACTGGATGAGGTGCTGCCCATCTTCGCCGGCAAGGCCCCTCTCATCGTGGAGCTGAAGGCCGAGCGGGGCAATGCCGAGGCGCTGGCCGCCGCCGCCTGCAAGCTGCTGGACAAGCACCACGTCACCTACTGCATCGAGTCCTTCGACCCCCGCTGCCTTATGTGGCTGTGGGCCAACCGCCCCGACGTGGTGCGGGGTCAGCTCTCTGAGAACTTCCGTCGTCACGGCGACGCGCAGGACCTGCCCGGTGTGGTGCGCTGGGTGCTGAGCAGCCTGCTGCTCAACGCCCGCACCCGGCCCGATTTCATCGCCTACCGCTTTGAGGACCGGAAATGCCTGTCCCTCCGGCTGTGCCGCGGCCTGTACGGCGCGCAGGAGTTCAGCTGGACGATCCGTTCCAGGGCGGATATGGACGCCGCCGAGCGGGACGGCGCGCTGGTCATCTTTGAGTGCTTCGATCCGAGGGGGTAACTGCTGATGAGAGTCATCACCGGCTCTGCCCGCGGCAGAGTATTGAAGGAGCTGCAGGGTATGGAGACTCGCCCCACCACCGGCAAGGTGAAGGAGAGCCTGTTCTCCATCATCCAATTCGACATTGAGGGCCGCCGTGTGCTGGATCTGTTTGCCGGCACCGGCCAGCTGGGCATCGAGGCCCTGAGCCGCGGCGCGGCGGAGTGCGTGTTCATCGACCGCCGCCCCGACGCCGTCCGGCTCATTCAGGAAAACCTGGCCCTCTGCAAGCTGGCCGACCGGGCCCGCGTCCGGCAGGGGGACGCCCTGCCCTACCTGCGCAGCGGCGAAAAGTTCGATCTGGTCTTTCTGGACCCGCCCTACGCCTCCGGCCTGCTGGAGCAGGCGCTGACGGATATCGCAGCGTTTGACATTTGCCGTCAGCATGGTATAATTGTGGCAGAAAGTGCCGCGGAAACGGTTTTGCCCGCACTTCCGCCCCCCTATCGGCTGTACCGCGAGTACCGGTACGGCAAGATCAAGCTGACGGTGTTCCATCGCGGCGGAAATGAGGACTGACCATGAAGATCGCCATTTATCCCGGCAGCTTTGACCCCATCACACTGGGACACCTGGATATCATCCGCCGGGGCGCGGCCTGCTTCGACAAGCTATATGTCTGCGTCATGGTCAACTGCGAGAAGAAGCTGCCCATGTTCACGCCGGAGCGCCGGCTGGAGCTGATCCGCCGCAGCGTGGCGGACATCCCCAACGTGGAGGTGGAGAACTGGAGCGGCCTGCTGGCGGACTACGCCCGGGAAAAGGGCGCCCGTATCCTGCTCAAGGGCGTGCGCAACGCCACGGACTGGGACATGGAGCTGCAGATGTCCCGCATCAATCAGGGCATCCTGCCGGGGCTGGAGACGCTGCTGCTGCCCGCCAGCGCGGAGTACGAGCATTTCAGCTCCACCATGGCCCGCGAGATGATCCGCTACGGCCAGCCGCTGGAGAAGTATGTACCGGCGCCCATCGCCGAGGAACTGGAAAAAGCGCGGGGCTGACGTCCTGCCAGAAACTTAGAAAGGAATCAGGGATATGGAAGAAAAGGATGTGCAGCGACTGCTGGATATGCTCTACGGCATGATCGACGAGGCCAAGAGCGCCGCCTTCAGCTCCGACAAATGCATCATCAACCGCGACGAAGCGCTGGATCTGCTGGACGAGATCCGCGCCAAGCTGCCGCTGGAGCTGAAAAAGGCCCGCGAGCTTATTGCCGCCCGCAGCGAGTATGTGGCCGGCGCCAAAAAAGAGGTAGAGAAGATGCTGCGTCAGGCGGAGCTGGACGCCAAGGTCATCGTCTCCGAAAGTGAGACGATCCAGCTGGCCCGCCAGAAGAGCAACGAGATCGTCCGCCGCGCCGAGGAGCGCACCCGCGAGCTGTACCATGTGGCCAACACCTACACCGAGGATGCCCTGCGCCGCACGGAGGAGGCCATCCAGATGGCTCTCACCGAGGTACAGGAGTCCCGCGTCCGCTTCCGCGCCGCCAGCCGCGAGCAGATGCAGGCCCAGCAGGCGCAGCAGAGCGCCGCGCAGGCCGGCGAGGACGCCCCCAAGGACGGCGGCAGCGCCCAGTAACAGCCCCGCTGTTTCCTTTGTTAAAAATCACCCAAATTTCCCCCGGCATTTCTACGTTTTCCACAACAAAATAACATCTTGTGGCACTCCAAACCGGTAGACACTATATTTTGTGTCTACCGGTTTTTTGCCCCCTCGACCATCGAACATGCGTTTTAAGACGTGCCTGTTTTCCACCATTTTCTGGGAAATTCCGGCGCCTCCGCACCGCCGCCCGGCGGAAACTTCTGCTTGCATTTTCATAACGCATTATGTATACTTACCCTATAAGTGGTGGATTGTGGGGGAAGTGCCCCTTTTTGTGGGGGACAATCCCACGGTTTTCCCACCCCACCCCATTTTTCCACGAGAGGAGGCGGCCCCATGACCCCCATGACCGGTCAGTACAGTCACAACATCGACGCCAAGGGCCGCCTGTTCATTCCCGCCAGCTTCCGCAAGGCGCTGGGGCAGACGTTCCACGTCACCGTGGGGCAGGATCACTGTCTGGCCGTCTACTCCGACGACCGCTGGAACGAGTACATGGACAAGCTGAAGGACATGTCCTACAGCGAGGTAAAGGAGCTGCGCGCCCTGTTCGCCTACGCGGCGGACTGCGAGCCGGACTCCCAGGGCCGCATCCTCATTCCCGCCAAGCTGCGGGATTACGCGGGCCTGACCAAGGAGGTCGTGGTGGTGGGCAGCTTTGACCGCGCCGAGATCTGGAACGCCGGCCGCTGGGCCGCCGTAGAGGCGGAGGCCTTCTCCTCCGGCGCGCTGGAGCAGGCCATGGCCAGGATTGGGATGTGAGCCATGGAACATCTCACTGAAAAGGATTACGGCCACAAGCCGGTGCTGCTGCCCGCGTGCATGGACGCGCTGGCCATCCGGCCTGACGGCGTCTATGTGGACGGCACGCTGGGCCGCGCCGGCCACTCGCTGGAAATTGCCCGCCGCCTGACGGCGGGCGGCCGTCTCATCGGCATCGACCGGGATCAGACGGCCATCGACGCCGCCCGGGAGCGTCTGGCTCCCTACCTTGACCGCGTCACGCTGGTACACAGCAACTTCGACCGCATCGGCGACATCCTCGCCGATCTCCATATCCCCGGCGCCGACGGGATGCTCTTCGATCTGGGCGTCTCCTCCCCCCAGCTGGACGACGCCCGGCGCGGCTTTTCCTACATGCACGACGCCCCGCTGGACATGCGCATGGATCGCACGGCCCCTCTCACCGCCCGGGACGTGGTGAACGACTGGCCTTACGAGGAGCTGCGCCGCATCCTCTGGGACTACGGCGAGGAGCGCTATGCCCCCGCCATCGCCCGCCGCATCGTGCAGGCCCGGGAGCAGGCCCCTATCGAAACAACCCTCCAGCTGGTGGATATAATCAAGTCCGCCATGCCCCCCGCCGCCCTGCGGGAGAAGCAGCACCCGGCCAAGCGCAGCTTTCAGGCCATCCGCATCGCCGTCAACGGCGAGCTGGACGCCCTGCCCCCCATGCTGGAGGCCGCCGTGTCCCACCTGAATCCGGGCGGACGGCTGGCCGTTATCTCCTTCCACTCGCTGGAGGACCGCATCATCAAAAAGACCATGCAGGCGCTGGCCACCGGCTGCACCTGCCCGCCTGAATTCCCCGTCTGTGTCTGCGGCAAAAAGCCGAAGCTGCGGCTGGTCAGCCGCAAGCCCATCGTATCCGGTGAGGCGGAGCTGGCCGAAAACCCCCGGGCTCGCAGCGCCAAGCTGCGCGTCGCGGAAAAGCTCTGACGCAGAGCGTCCCATTTTTTCGGAGAGGAGTGACCGTCCCTTGGCTCAGCCCTATCGCAAAAACGCCGTCTACGGCAGTCTGGCCTACGATCTGGATGCCCTGGCACGGGAACGCCAGCTGGAGGATGCCGGTAAGCTGCCCCAGAAGCCGCAGCCCGCGTCCCAGCCCCAGCCTCTCCCCCGCCGTCACCCCCAGACCCGCGCCGCCGCCCGCCCCTCTCCTCTGGTCGCCCTCGGCACCGTGGTACTGCTGGCGCTGGTGGTGGTACTGATGCTGGGCTACGTCACGCTCACCGACGTATCCGGCAGCGTCTCATCCATCAAGCGGGAGATCGAATCGCTGGACGAGCAGCATGTCGCCCTCCTGACGGAATATGAAAAAACCTTCGATCTGGCCACCGTCAAGGCGGCGGCCGAGGCCGCCGGCATGTCCAAGCCCACCAGCGGCCAGATCCAGTACATCGACCTGTCCGGCATCGACAGCGTCACCCTCTACAAGGCCGAAGGCGGCGCCGCGCTGGGCGGCCTGCTGGATCAGCTGGAGCGTGGCTGGGACTATGTGCTGGAATATTTCCGCTGACAGCGGCCATATCATGAGGCAGTGAGGAGTAAGAAGGCGACTTCTTGCTCCTTGCTTGGTATTCGAGAACCCGTCCGGCCCCGGAAAAACCGTGCCGGGCCTTGCTTTCGGAGGCAAAAACGTGTCAGATCCCAAACGAAAAGACGAAAATATCCGCCGCGCCAACCGGGTCATCCAGACCCGGTCCTTCGTGCTGATGCTCATTATGGGCGTGGGCATGTTTGTGCTGCTGTTCTTCCAGCTGTTCGACCTGCAGATCATCCGCCACGAGGAGCTGCAAAGCAAGGCGGTGAGCCAGCAGACCCGCCGCACGGTGGTCACCGCCTCCCGCGGCACCATCTATGACCGCGCCGGCAACATCATGGCCATCTCCGCCAGCGCCGAGACGATCATCCTCTCCCCGCTGGAGATCGACAGGGCCGTCAACGACAAGGACGCTCCCGTGTCGTGGACGAAGGACTCGCTGGCCGCCGGCCTCGCCGAGATCCTGGGCAGCGACGCCGCCTCCATCCGCAGGCGCATGGACAACACCGATTCCCAGTACGAGGTCATCAAGCTCCGCGCCGAGGAGGACACGGCCAACGCCGTCCGCGCCTACATCAACGAAAACAAGATCGTGGGCGTCCATCTGGTGGCCGACGCCAAGCGCTACTATCCCTACGGCTCGCTGGCGGCCCACGTCATCGGCTTCGTGGGCGACGAGAACACCGGCCTGTACGGGCTGGAGGCCCGCTACGAGCAGCAGCTGGAGGGTCAGAGCGGCCTTGTGGTGTCCGCCAAGGACAACGCCGGCAACGACATGATGTACGCCTACGAGCAGTACTTCGCCGCCCAGAACGGCAGCGACCTGACGCTGACGCTGGACGCCACCATCCAGTACTATCTGGAAAAGGGCCTTGAGTCCATGGCCGACAAGTTCGCCGCCGCCAACGGCGCCGCCGGCATCATCATGGACGCCAAAACCGGCGGCATTCTGGCCATGGCCTCCTACCCCAACTACGACCTCAACGACTTTTCCGCCGTGCAGGATAAGACCCTGCTGGAGCGGATGGAGCGGGGCGAGGGCACGCTGGCCGACATGCAGCTGCTCCAGTGGCGCAACAAGGCGCTGAACGACACCTACGAGCCCGGCTCCACCTTCAAGATCCTGACGCTGGCCGCCGCGCTGGAGGAGGGCGTCATCGACATGAACACCACCGTCAACTGCAGCGGCTTCGTCAACATCTCCAACTACACCATCCACTGCTCCAACAAGGCCGGTCACGGCCTTCAGACGCTGATCCAGTCCGTGGGGAACTCCTGCAACCCCGCCTTCATCTCCTACGGTCTGAAGCTGGGCAACACCACGTTCTACAGCTACATGAAGTCCTTCGGGCTCATGGATGACACCGGCATCGACCTGGGCGGCGAGGCCGTGGGCATCTTTGCCGACCCCGCCAGCTTCACCCAGCTGGATCTGGCCTGCTATGCCTTCGGCCAGAACTTCAACGTCACCCCCATCGCCCTCATCACGGCGCAGGCCGCCTGCATCAACGGCGGCTACCTCCGCAGCCCCTATCTGGTGGAACGCATCACCGACGCCAACGGCAGCGTCACCTACCAGCACGACAGCACCCCCATCCGTCAGGTCATCAGCGAGGAAACGTCCGCCACCGTGCGGGAGTGTCTGGAGTATGTGGTGTCCAGCGGTACCGGCAAGAACGGTCAGGTGGCCGGCTACCGCATCGGCGGCAAGACCGGTACGGCCGATAAAGGCCAGACCGGCGACGTGGTGGTGTCCTTCCTGTGCTTCGCCCCTGCGGACGATCCGCAGGTCATCATGCTCCTGACCATGGACACCCCCAGCCGCTCCACCGGCACCTACGTCTCCGGCGGCAACATGGTGGCTCCCACGGCCAGCTCCATCATGGCCGAGGTGCTGCCCTATCTGGGCGTGGAGCCCAGCTACTCCGCCGAGGAGCTGCTGGGCATGGACACCACCGTGCCCAATGTCATCGGCATGTCCGTGGAGGAGGCCAAGACCAGGCTCACCGAGCGGGGCCTCTCCTGCAAGGTCAACGGCGACGGGGCCACCGTCACCGACCAGACCCCCGCCGGCGGCGCCATTATCCCCGGCAAGTCCGCCGTGATCCTCTACGCCGGGACGGATAAGTCCACCGCCAAGTGCAAGGTGCCCCACCTCATCGGCAAGACGCCCTCTGAGGCCAACACCGCCGCCACCGGCGCCGGGCTGTTCATCCGCTTCTCCGGCACCACCGGCAGCGAATCCTCCTCCGTCCGGGTGTTGTCCCAGTCCATCGAGGAGGGTACGGAGGTGGATGCCGGCACGGTCATCACCGTCCAGCTGGGCGACACCTCCGTCACGGACTGACACCCCACGATTTTCCCAGAGAACCGCACAGATTTCCCTTTTCTGCGCAATTTCTGCCTGCTATAATAGGGGCAACATCTGCTGCAAAGGAGACTTTTGTATGAAACTCATCGATATTCTCAAGGATCTCCCCGTTCTGGAGACGAACGCCGACCTGAACGCCGACATCACCGATGTCTGCTACGACTCCCGCCAAGCCGGGGAGGGCTGCCTGTTCGTGGCCATCGCCGGCGCGGAGACGGACGGCCATAAATATATCCCCATGGCGCGGGAAAGGGGCGCGGCCTGCGTTGTCTGCCAGCATGCACCGGATGCCGCTATTCCCTATGTAGTCGTGGAGGATTCCCGCCGGGCGCTGGCGGTCATCGCCTGCAACTGGTTCGACCACCCCTCCCGGGAGCTGACCATGATCGGCGTCACCGGCACCAGCGGCAAGACCACCTCCACCTACCTCATCAAGAGTATTCTGGAGCAGAAGGCCGGGGCCAAGGTGGGCCTTATCGGCACCATTCAGAACATGATCGGCAGCGAGGTGCTCCACACCGAGCGCACCACACCGGAGTCCTTCGAGCTGCAGAAGCTGCTGCGGCAGATGTCCGACGCGGGCTGCACCCATGTGGTCATGGAGGTCTCCTCCCACGCGCTGGTGCTGGATCGGGTCTACGGCATCCGCTTCGCCGTGGGCATCTTCACCAACCTCAGTCAGGATCATCTGGATTTCCACCACACCATGGAAGCCTACTGCGACGCCAAGGCCATCCTGTTCGACCGCTGTGACGTGGGCGTCTACAACGCCGATGACCCGTGGCACACCCGGCTGCTGCAAAACGCCAAATGCCCCCGCCTGTTCTCCTACGGCATCCACGCCGCCGGCGCAGACCTGAAGGCCAAGTCCGTGCAGCTCCACCCAGGCAGCGTGGCCTTCGACGCCGAGGCCGACACGGAGTGGGCCCATGTGCGGGTAGGCATCCCCGCCCAGTTCACGGTATATAATACGCTGGACGCCATGGCCTGCTGCTGGAATCTGGGCGTACCGCTGACGGAGTGCGCCGACGCGCTGGCCCGGAACCACGGCGTCAAGGGCCGCATGGAGATCATCCCCACTCCCGGAAAGGACTACACCATCCTCAATGACTACTCCCACAAGCCTGACGCTCTGGAGAACGTGCTGGAATCGGTGAACGGCTTTGCCAAGGGCCGCACTGTGGTGCTGTTCGGCTGCGGCGGTGACCGGGATAAGACGAAGCGCCCCGTCATGGGCGGCATCGCCGCACGGCTGGCGGACTTCGTCATCGTCACCAGCGACAACCCCCGCACCGAGGATCCCCAGTCCATCATCGACGACATTCTGGCGGGCATGCGGGACACCGACACCCCCTATGTGGCCATCCCCGACCGGGTGGAGGCCATTCACTACGCCATGGACCACGCCCAAGGCGGCGATGTCATTATTCTGGCCGGCAAGGGCCACGAGGACTATCAGGAGATCGACCACGTCCACTATCCCATGGACGAGCGGGTCATCGTGGCGGACTACCTGAAGCATTAACGGATAAAAAGAGCCGCCGGGGCCCTTGCCCGGCGGGAAGGAGCGAAGCATTATGGGAATCATGGAGATCGTGCTGCTGGCAGTGGTCAGCTTTATCCTCACCGCCGTTGCCGGCAAGCTGCTGATCCCGGCGCTGGTGCGGCTGAAGGCCGGCCAGTCCATCAAGGAGATCGGGCCCACATGGCACATGACCAAGCAGGGCACCCCCACCATGGGCGGCCTGATGTTCATCGTCGGCATCGGCCTGACCATCGTGGCGCTGGGCTGGCGGCGGATGATGGCGGGCGAATTCGCCCACCTGTACGTCTATCTTTTCGCGCTGGTGTTCGGCCTCATCGGCTGCATCGACGACTATCAGAAGGTGAAGCACCACCACAACACCGGCCTGACGGCGCTGCAGAAGTTTGTGCTGCAGCTGGCGGCGGCGGTGGCGTTCCTGTGTCTCATGCGGTACGAGGGGATGCTCAGCCCCAACCTGTATATCCCGTTCTGGAACACCCATCTGGTGCTGCCGTGGCCGGTGTACCTCATCTTTGCCGCTTTCGTCATCGTGGGCACCGTCAACGCCGTCAACATCACCGACGGACTGGACGGCCTCAGCTCCAGCGTGACGCTGCCGGTGGCGGTGTTCTTCGCAGTCATGGCCGTGGTGTGGCCGGGCTTTGCCCAGCTTGGCACGTTTGCCGCCGCCATGGCCGGCGGTCTGTGCGGCTTCCTGCTGTATAACCACTACCCCGCCAGGGTGTTCATGGGCGACACCGGCTCCCTGTTTCTGGGCGGCGCGGTGGCGGCGCTGGCCTTCGCCTACGACATGCCGCTGGTGCTGCTGCTGGTGGGCGTCGTCTACATCTGCGAGACGCTGTCCGACATCATTCAGGTAACGTACTTCAAGCTGACCCACGGCAAGCGCATCTTCAAGATGGCCCCCCTGCACCACCACTTTGAGATGTGCGGCTGGAAGGAGACGAAGATCGTGGCGGCGTTCTCCACCGTCAGCGCGCTTTTCTGTCTGCTGGCCTACTTCGCCGTGTACCAGCGGTTCAGCTTCTGAAAACAATTGCATGATGAAATAAAACCGGGCTTTTTACCTTCAGGTCGTCCTTCATCATGAAGCTATCTATTGCAGGTTTTTTTGCAGGTTTTTCCAGTTTTTGGGAGGGGAGGGACAGCCGTGACCCGGGAGGAATATCGGGCGCAGAAGGCCGCCAGAGAGCGGATGCGCCAGATGGAGCAGAAGCACAAGCAGGCCGCCAGAGGCTCCATGGATCTGCCCTTTCTCATTTTAACGGTGCTGCTGACGGTGGTGGGCCTGATCATGCTGTTCTCCGCCAGCTTTCCCCGCGCCTACTACGACACCGGGGACGGCACCTACTACTTCAAGCGGCAGGCGCTGTTCGCCGCAGTGGGCATGGCGGCCATGTTCGTGATCGCCAAGATCAACTACCAGCGCTGGCGCGGCGCCTCCCGCATGCTGGTGGGATTGGCGCTTTTCCTGCTGATCCTGGTCATCATCCCCCACAACCCGCTGGCCATCACCGCCAACAACGCCACCCGCTGGCTGGGCATCAAGGGCGTGTTCCAGTTCCAGCCGTCGGAGATCGCCAAGCTGGCGGTCATCGTCTACTTTGCCGACACCATCTCCAAAAAGAAGGAGAAAATGCTGACGTGGCGGCAGGGCATCCTGCCCTATGTGGCGCTGCTGGGTGTCATCTCCGTGCTGATGATGCTGGAGCCCCACCTGTCCGGCACGGTGCTGATCCTGTGTACCGGCGCGGTACTGATGATCGTAGGCGGTATCCAGGGCTGGCTGGTGGGCGCCGGCGTGGGCGGCGTGGCCGCGCTCGGCTTTCTGTTTATCCGGCTGGCGGAAAAGGGTATCATCAAGTACGGCGCGGCCCGCATCGCCATGTGGCACGACCCGTGGCTGGACTACTCCGGCGACGGCTATCAGCTGGCACAGAGCCTCATCACCATCGGCTCCGGCGGCCTGCTGGGCGTGGGCTTCGGCCGCAGCCGCCAGAAGTTCCTGTACCTGCCGGAGCAGTACAACGACTTCATTTTCTCCGTGGTGTGCGAGGAGCTGGGGCTTATCGGCGCCTGCGTCATCATGCTGATCTTCGCCCTGCTGATCCTGCGGGGCTTCTGGATCGCCCTCCACGCCCGCGCCCGGTTCGGCGCGCTGCTGACGGTGGGCATCATGACCCATTTGGCCTTGCAGACGTTTCTGAACATCGCGGTGGTGTCCGGCTTTGTGCCCACCACCGGCATCTCCCTGCCCTTCTTCAGCTACGGCGGCACGGCGCTGTGCCTGCAGCTGGCGGAGATGGGCATCGTACTCAGTGTGTCGCGGCAGATACCCGCGCCAAAGGCGGGGTAACGCCTCACGGAAACGTTCCGTCTCCGACGGCCCCATTTCTTTCAGCGGCGAAAGAAATGGGGGAAAGAATGCCGCCAAAAACCAATGGTTTTTGGATTTCCTTTCGCCGCTGGCCGGTGCATTCCGATCCGTCCGAAATGTCAATCAACGTATTCCTCTGTGCGCTGCCGCTTTTGGTCTGAAATGCGCCGTGGTCTGCTTCTTTCGTGTTCTGCGGCTCTCCGAGCCGCACCGACACTTGCCGCCGATAGCGGCAAGTGCGCGATTTGATAATCGCCAAAACGGTAGGGCGGCATACGCCTACATTTTGCAAGTCCAGCGGCAGCGGAGATAGACGCAGGTCAATGCCACATTTCGGGTGGCTTGTGCCTTGCCGCGTCCGCGTGGTGTGCAGGACGGTGAGGACGATGTGCGGGGCGCGGCGGAAGTCTTGAAACCGCAGGTTTTAAGCAGTCCTTTTGGTCGCTTTTGGGACTGCGGCCAAAAGTGACCCGCGCCGGGGCGCGGAACGCCTCGCGGCGGTAAAATCCGACAACAAACCGTATCTTTTGATAGAAAAATTACAGATCGTATATCATTTTACAGATTAACGAGCCTTGGAAACACAGAGAAAACGACAAGGCCATGTGATGAGCCTTTGAAAACATACAGGAAACGGAGTTTGCGATGAGAGTGATCTTCACCTGCGGGGGCACCGCGGGACATGTGAATCCGGCGCTGGCGCTGGCAGGGCTGATGCGGCAGCGCGACCCCCAAACCGCCGTGCTGTTCGTGGGCACACCCGACGGCATGGAGCGAGATCTGGCGGCCAAGGCCGGCTACGACTACGCCGCCGTGGAGGTGGACAGCTTCCGCCGCTCCATGAGCCCGGAGGCCGTGCGCCACAACCTCCACGCCGTGGGGGTGCTGGCCCGCTCCGGCCCGGCGGCCAAGGCCATCCTGCGGGAGTTCAGACCCGATCTGGTGGTGGGCACCGGCGGCTACGCCAGCTATCCCATGGTGAAGGCCGCAGCGCAGGCCCACATCCCCACGGCGGTACACGAGAGCAACTCCGTGCCGGGGCTGACCACCCGGATGCTGGAGGAGTACGCAGACGTCATCATGGTGGGCTTTGAGGACTGCCGCCAGCACTACCGGCATCCGGAGCGCATCATGGTGACGGGTACACCGGTGCGGGGGGATTTCTTCGAGAAAACGCCGGAGGAGGCCCGGCGGGAGCTGGCCTTTGACGACGGGAAGCCCATCGTGGTATCCTTCTGGGGCAGTCTGGGCGCCAGCCACATGAATGAGGCCATGCTGGACTTCTTCGAGGAGGAGCGGCAGAACGGCTTCCCCTTCCACCACGTCCACGCCGTAGGCAAGGGCGGATGGGAGGCAATGGAAAGAGCTTTACAGCAGCGGGGGCTGGCGGGCTGCCCGGCACTGGATGTACGGCAGTACATCTACAACATGGCCACGGTGATGCGGGCGGCCGATCTGGTGATCTGCCGGGCGGGCGCGTCCACCATCAGTGAGCTGACGGCGCTGGGGATGCCGGCCATCATGGTGCCGTCCCCCTACGTCACCAACAACCATCAGGAGAAAAACGCACGGCTGCTGGAGGCCCACGGCGGGGCGGAAGTCCTGCTGGAGAGCGAGGCCGGCGGCAAGGCACTGTACCGGGCGGCGGCGGACATCCTGCGCGACCCCGGCAGGCAGGCGCGGATGAAGCAGGGCATGGCCCAGCTGGGCATCCCCGATGCCGCAGAGCGCATTTACGAAACAGTCATGTCACTGGTGCGATAGGGCCATTCACACCCGACGCCCGTCCCTTCATACAATGGCGTACAGCGACAATGAAGGGCGGGAGGGGTTTTATGGGGCCTATCACCATCGAGGGCGGCCACCGGCTCAGCGGCGAGGTGGCGATACAGGGGGCAAAGAACAGTGTGCTCCCCATTCTGGCGGCCACGCTGCTGTGCGGCGGGGCATGCAGGATCCAGCGGTGCCCACGGCTCAGCGACGTGGACGCGGCGGCGGACATCCTGCGGTACTTAGGGTGTCGGGTGGACCGGGAGGACGGCGACCTGCTGGTGGACAGCAGCGTGCTGACCCGGTGCGACATCCCACAGACGCTGATGCGGCGGATGCGGTCGTCGGTCATCTTTCTGGGGGCCATCCTGGCCCGGTGCGGCTGGGCGGAGCTGAGCTATCCCGGCGGCTGTGAGCTGGGGCCAAGGCCCATCGACCTGCATCTGGCGGCGCTGCGGACGCTGGGCGCCTCCATCGAGGAGAGCGGCGGCAAGCTGTACTGTCAGGGCAGGCACCTCACCGGCGGGCAGATCGTGCTGGCCATCCCCAGTGTGGGGGCCACGGAGAACGCCATGCTGGCGGCCTGCGGCGCGGAGGGCGTCACGGTCATCACCAACGCGGCGCGGGAGCCGGAGATCGTGGACTTGCAGGACTTCCTGTGTGCCTGCGGCGCGGAGGTACGGGGCGCGGGCGGCTCGGTGATCACGGTGGAGGGGCGCAGGCCCCTGCACGGGTGCAGCCACCGGGTCATCGGCGACCGCATCGCGGCGGCCACCTATCTGTGCGCGGCGGCGGCCTGCGGCGGCGATGTGCTGCTGCGGCAGGCGGACTGCCGGCACCTGTCCACTGTGACCACCGCCTTACAGCAGGCGGGATGCCGGCTGGACTGCGGCGAGGAGGACATACGGCTGCGCAGCGAGGGGCGGCTGCAGGCGGTGACGCCGGTGCGCACCGCGCCCTATCCGGGGTTCCCCACCGACTGTCAGGCTATCCTGATGGCGGCGCTGCTGCGGAGCCGGGGCACCACGGTATTTGTGGAGAACATTTTCGAGAGCCGCTACCGCCATGTGGCGGAGCTGCAGCGCATGGGCGCGGACATCCGGGTAGAGGGCCGGGTGGCTGTGGTGTGCGGCGTGGAGCGGCTCCACGGGGCGGACATGTTCGCCGCCGACCTGCGGGGCGGGGCGGCGCTTGTCATCGCCGCCCTGCAGGCGGAGGGACTGTCCGCCATACACAGGACACATCACATCCAGCGGGGGTACGCGGATCTCGCCGGCGATCTGGCCGGTCTGGGCGCCCGTATCCGCCAGAAAAACGAGTAAGGAGCAACTGGTCATGGCGCGACGCAGACGGTACAACCGCAAACGGCGGAGAGGAAGCTTTGCCTTCCTCTATAAGCTGCTGGCCTTTGTGCTGATCTGCGGCGCCATCGGTCTGGCGCTGGCCATGTTCTTCAAGATCGAGGACATTGAGATCAGCGGCAGCAGCCGCTACACCAACCAGCAGATCACGGCGGCGGCAGAGGTCAGGGTCGGGGACAACCTGTTCTTCCTGAACAAGTACGATGCGGCGGCGCGCATCCGCCGGCAGCTGCCCTATGTGGAGACGGTGCAGTTCCGGCGGGTGCTGCCCAACAAGCTGGTGGTGCAGGTGACGGAGTGTCAGGATCCCGTGGCCATCAAGCAGGACGGCACGGTGTATCTGCTGTGCGACAAGGGAACCATCGTGGACACCGTCAGTGCCGCCAAGTGGAGCCAGTACATCCAGATCGAGGGGCTGACGCTGCTTGACCCGCAGGTAGGCGCCGAGGCGCGGGCCGCCGCCACCCAGCAGTCGGTGCTGGAGCGGCTGCTGACGATACTGACGCTGCTGGACGACAAGGGAATGCTGCACCAGGTTCAGGTCATCGATCTGTCCGACGCGGCCCGTATCACCATACGGTACACGGATCGGTTCGACGTGCAGTTCCTGTGGGACGCAGACTTCGACTACAAGCTGGACTATCTGGCGGCGGTGGTGGACAAGCTGGAGGACAACGAAAAGGGCACCATCGACATGACGCAGGAGGGGAAAGCCAGCTTTATCCCCTCGTAACGGGAAAAAGATGGACAAATTCCCCCGCAGCACTTGACGGGTCTTTGATTCCGTAATACAATGTGGGGTGTAGTACAAGATATAGCATTCTCGCATAGGGAAGCTGGCTTTTCCATACAAATTGTGGCAGGAGGAAGCAACATGGCTTTTGGATTGGAGACGGGGCCGGAAAACGTCGTCAGCATCAAGGTGGTCGGCGTTGGCGGCGGCGGCAATAACGTGGTCAACCGCATGGTGCGCTCCGGCGCGCAGGGCGTAGACTTTGTGGCAGTCAATACGGACAAGCAGGCGCTGAATGCGTCCAGCGCAAGCTATAAGATCCAGATCGGCGAGAAGCTCACCGGCGGCAAGGGCGCAGGCTCCAACCCCGACGTGGGCCGCAAGGCCGCCGAGGAAAGCCGCAACCAGATGGCCAAGGCGCTGGAGAGCACCGACATGGTGTTCATCACCGCCGGTATGGGCGGCGGCACCGGCACCGGCGCGGCGCCCGTGGTGGCGGAGATCGCCCGGGAGGCGGGCATCCTCACCGTGGGCGTGGTGACAAAGCCCTTCGGCTTCGAGGGGCGGCGGCGCATGGCCCAGGCCGAGCAGGGCATCGAGGAGCTGCGCAGCAAGGTGGACTCGCTGGTCATCATCCCCAACGAGCGGCTGAAGTACGCCACCGACCAGAAGATCACCTTCGCCAATGCCTTTGAGATCGCCGACGACGTGCTGCGGCAGGCCGTGCAGTCCATCTCCGACCTGATCCGCGACACCGGCTTTATCAATCTGGACTTCGCCGATGTGACGGCCATCATGAAGGACGCGGGGCTGGCCCACATGGGCGTGGGCCGCGCCGCCGGCAAGGGCAAGGCCGAGGAGGCCGCCCGGATGGCTATTTCCTCTCCCCTGCTGGAGACCTCCATCAACGGCGCCAAGGGCGTGCTCATCAACGTTACCGGCTCCATGGACATCGGACTGGAGGAGGTGGAGCAGGCCGCCACGCTGGTGCAGCAGGCCGTGCATCCCGACGCGCTCACCATCTTCGGCGCTACCTTCGACGAGACGCTGGACGACGAGATCCGCGTCACCGTCATCGCCACCGGCTTCGACGAGGAGCAGCAGGAGGCCCATATCCTCTCCACCGGCGCGCCCGCGCAGGAGGAGAAGAAGCCCGTGCTGCAGCCGCTGGACGAGGTAAAGGGTGAGCAGGCGCAGGACGAGATGGATAAGTCCTTCGACGAGATCCTGCGTATCTTCAACAAGGACAAGTTCTGAGAAAACGACAAAAAGAGGCTCTCCGGCTGCGCCGGAGAGCCTCTTTTTATGCGCGGGGGTGGTATTTGGCGGCGGGTTGTGGTAGGATGGGGACATCAAAGGCGCGGGGCCGTTTACCGCGCGGAGGCTTGACAGGAGGTGCAGTCGCATGGAGTACAGAAGATTCGGGAACAGCATCGTCGCCAGAATGGATAAGGGCGAGGAGATACTTGCGCAGATACAGGAGCTCGCGCAGCAGGAGCACATCAGGCTGGCCAGCGTCACGGCGCTGGGGGCAACCAACGACTTTACCGTGGGCGTGTATAAGGTGGACGAGAAGAAATACTACGCCAACGAGTTTCAGGGGAATTTTGAGATCGTTTCCCTGACGGGAACCATCAATACGATGGACGGCGAGTTCTATACGCACATCCACATGAGCGCGGGAAACGACCGGGGCGAGGTGTTCGGCGGGCATCTGAACCGGGCCGTGGTGAGTGCCACCTGCGAGATGGTGATACAGGTGATGGACGGCGAGGTGGACAGAGCCTATGACCCGGAAACGGGATTGAATGTGTTCAGGTTCTGAGGAAACGGCTTACGCCGCGGCGGGCGCTGCTGATAGGCAAAACCACAGTAAGGGCTGAAAACAGAATGTATACAGGGAGACGCAGCAGCATGAGAAGTGATAAAATGTTTGTCAGGGCATGCAGCGAGGATGTGCCGTCCATTATCGGCCTGCGGCACAGGATCTGGAGCACCACATACAGGGGGATCTATCCCGACTGCATGATCGACGACTTTGCGTGGGACTGGCACAGAGAAAAGGAGTTGGCGCGGGTCAATGATCCGGCGTATGCCGTGTATCTGATCCGGAAAGGACAGCAGGATATCGGCTATCTGACGATACATCAGGCCGACGGGGTCACTTTGCAGTCGCTTTACATCGTTTCCGAATACCAGAGGAACGGAATCGGCCGTAGAGCATTTGACCTTGTCAGGGCGTACTGTCGGGAACACGGTGCGCAGTCTTTCATCTGCCACTGCGTTCCGGAGAACCATAATGCCCGAATGTTCTATGAAAAAATGGGCGGCACGGTGATCGGAGAAGATTTGTCAGGCGAAGAATCATGGCAGAACTCGGTCACTTACCGATTCACGCTGGCATAAGCGATCTGCGGGGCTGACGGCCTTGGGCGGTTCGCGGCAAAGGATATCCCCCGGCGAAGCCGGGGGATATCCTTTACTCTACAAGGCCGTATTTCGTTTTGATGCGATCCAGCTTTTCCAGCATCGGCTCCGCCAGCACCCACAGGAAGAACACCGTGGCGGCGGCGTGGACGCAGTCCACCGGGAAGCCGGTGAGGTAGTAGCTCACCAGCACCTGCCAGCTCAAGTCCTGACTGTACAGCAGGGCGGAAACGGGGTTCATCAGGCCGCCGTAAATGACGATGGACGCAATGGCGCCGAACAGGCACAGCGCTCCCCGGCTGCGGCGAAGCCATCCCTTGCGGAACAGGACGCCGGCCAGAAAGCCGATGATGCCGGCGGCGAACATCTGGAAGGGCGTCCACGGCCCCTGCGAGAACAGGAAGTTGCTGGCCAGCATGGTCATGGCGCCCACCAGAAAGCCCGTCTCGCCGCCGAAGGCCACGCCGGCGACGATGGTCAGCGCCAGCACCGGCTTGAACTGGGGCAGCATGAAGAAGGCGGCGCGGCCCGCCACGCCCAGCGCACACAGCACGGCGATGACGGTCAGCTCCCTGGCCTGGGGCTTCCGCCCCTCGAACACCATGAAGAACGGCAGCATGCAGGCCAGCAGCACCAGCAGGGCCATAAGGTAATAGTTTTTCACGTCGAAGTAATAGCTGCCCACAAACAGAATGGCCGGGATGCACACCAGGATCAGGGCGGCAGCGGCCTTGGTGCGTTTGGACAGCCGCCGCTTCTGCACCGGGGTCTGCACCTGTACGGGCGGGGGCGAGCGCCGCCCGATGGCGGCGGCGGTGACGAACAGGGCGGCGATGAACAGGGCGTACTCCCACAGTGCCGACCAGCCAGCGGCGGACACGCTGCCGCCGCCCACCAGCGCCGTCAGGTCGGTGTTTTTCGCGGCGTGCCAGAAGATCACCAGCGCCAGAAGGCCGGACACGGCGGCGGTGAGCTTCCGCCACCACGGCAGCCGGGGCGGCTGCCATGCGGCGGACTCCTCCGCCACCGGAGGCAGCGGCGCGTAGGCCAGCGGCGGCACCGGCTCCGGCGGCACCTCGCCGCCGATGAGGGACATGACATCCTCCGCCGTGACGGCTTCGGCGCACAGCTCCCGGGCCATGCGGCCGGCGGAGGTGGTGTAGAAGCTGTTGCCGGAGAAGAACGGGCGGGGCGCGCCCTCCGTCACCACGCTGCCGTCGAAAAACAGGGCGCAGCGGTGGGCGTAACGGGCGCAGAACTCCACGTCGTGGCTGACCATGACCACGGTGACGCCGCCCGCCGTCAGAGAGCGAAGGATGGCGGCGAGCTCCTGCTTGAATTCGGCGTCCAGCCCCTTGGTGGGCTCGTCCAGCAGCAGTATCTCCGGGTCAAGGAGCAGAACTTTACACAGCGCGGCGCGCTGCTGCTCCCCGCCGGACAGGTCGTAGGGGTGGCGATCCAGCAGCTCCGTCAGGCGGCAGAGGGACACGGCCTGCGCCACCCGCTTTTCCCGAAGGTCAGAGGGCAGCGTCTGACCGTCGAACGCCTCGTACAAGTCCTGGCGGACGGTTTTTTTCACGAAAAGCGCCTGGGGATCCTGCGGCAGCACACCGATGCGGCCGGTGTGCCGCACCGTACCGCGGTAGGGCGTCAGGGCGCCGCTGAGCAGGTGGAGCGACGTGGTCTTGCCGGCGCCGTTGCCGCCCAGCAGGGCCAGCAGCTCCCCCTGATACACGGTGAGGTCAAGACCCCGCACCACGTCCGGCTCCTCCGGCGCGTAGCGGAACCACAGCCCCTCCGCCGTCAGCACCGGGCCGCCGCGGGGATGCTCCTGCGCCGGGGGCAGCGGGCATAGGGAGTGCGCCGCCTGCCAGCGGCGCAGGAAATCCCGTCCCTCCCGGACGGTGACGGGGGCGGGCTCATCGCTGCGGACGGAGGCCCAGATCCGCATGGCGGCGGGCATGGCCAGAAACATGCCGTGGCCCCGGCCGCGAAGCTGGCGGCCTACCTCAGAGGGGGCGCCGGTACACAGCAGGCGTCCGCCGTCCAGCACGGCGGCGTGGGTGGCAAGGGGCAGCGCATCCTCCAGCCGGTGCTCCGTCAGGAGAACGGTGGTGCCCAGCTCGCGGTTGATGCGGCCCAGCGTCTGCAAAAAGTCGGCGGCGGCGATGGGATCCAGCTGGCTGGTGGGCTCGTCCAGTATCAGCACCTTGGGCTGCATCACCATGACGGAGGCAAGGCTCAACAGCTGCTTCTGGCCGCCGGACAGCTGATCCACGGACTTGTGGAACCAGCCCTGGATGCCGAAAAACGACGCCATCTCCGCCACGCGGCGGCGGATGGCAGGGGTATCGCAGCCCATGCTCTCCAGTCCGAAGGCCAGCTCGTGCCAGACCTTGTCCGTCACCACCTGATGCTCCGGCGACTGGAGGACGAAGCCGATGTCCGCCGCCTGCTGGCGCAGGGGGACATCCCGCAGGGGCACGCCCTGAAACCAAACCTCCCCCTCGGTGACGCCGTGGGGGGCGAGAACGGTCTTGAGCTGACGCAGCAGCGTGGATTTGCCGCAGCCGGAGGGGCCGCACAGCACCCAGAATTCGCCGGGGCAAACGGTGAGGTCGATGCCGGTGAGGGCGGGGCGGCGCTGCTGGGGGTAGGTGAAGCCGAAGCCGGAAAGACGGAACAGCTCGTCCATATCAGGCACCTCCTTTCATGCAGCGGCGGAAGCGGCGCCGGGACACCCACGACATGGCGGAGGGCGTCAGGCACAGCAGCAGATACACCGCGAAAAAGCTGATGGTCAGTGGTTGGGCCGGGGCGCCCAGCAGCAGGGGGTAATACTGGAAGTACAGGCCCCGGGACACCACGCCGGTCAGCAGGTACAGGCCGCAGAAGCCCAGCCACAGCAGGAGGCTGCGGTCGCGGTCGTCCAGACGGTAGATGGAGAAGGCGGTGCGGCCCGGCTGGCCGTACCCCCTGCTGCGCATGCTGTCCGCCGTGTCGATGGCGCTTTCAAGGCTCCATGTGACCAGCACGGAAAAGACCTTCATGGCGTTTTTGCCCCGCTGGAGCAGGCCGCCGGAGGACGTGTCGCGGCCCATATAGCGCTGGGCCTGCGAGACGGCGCGGAACTGGCGGCGGAAGCGGGGCACGAAGCGCAGCGTCATGCTCAGCACCAGCGACAGGGCGGGGATGACGCGGCCGAAGAGGTAGATGAATTTATCGGAGGTCATGACGGTGCTGAAGCAGCGGAACCACAGCACCACCGACGCCAGCAGCAGCGCGGCGGCGAAGCCGTAGAGGATGCTCTCCAGCGTCAAGGGGTTGCCGGTGGGCAGGTAGGTCAGGATGGTGACGCCCTGATGGACGAAGGCGGGGTTCACCAGCGCCGCCAGCAGCGCCATGGGCACCAGCCAGCGGGCGCTGCGGCCCAGCTCCCGCAGGCCGCACAGCCGCGCCACATAGCAGCAGGCGCCGGTGAGGGAGATCAGCAGGCAGGCCGGGTGCATCAGGGTCATGGAGAAGGCCAGCACCAGCGCAAAATAGAGAAAATTCACCGCCGGGTGGCAGTCGGAAAACGTATCGCGCAAGGATGGTACCCCCTCTCCCCTGTGATATGAGCGCATACGGTTTTATTATACTGTTTCCGGCGGCGGGCGTCAATCCCCGGAGGGGCCGGAAGGTTCTGGAGCGTGGAAATTTCCGACATGAAAAAGACCGCCGGAGGCGGTCTTTTTATGTGTGGGTCGTGTGGGGGCGCGTCAGGCCAGGAAGCCCTTGAGGATGGTGTCCTCCGCCTCCTCCTCCGTCAGGCCCAGCGTCTCCAGCTTCAGCAGCTGGTCGCCGGCGATCTTGCCGATGGCCGCCTCGTGAATCAGCTGGGCGTCGGGACAGTTGGCGGTGATGGCGGGCACGGACTCGATCTTGGCCTGCCCCATGATGATGCTGTCGCACTGGACGTGGCCGAAGCACTGGGCGTTGCCCACCATGACGGGGCGGAACACCTGATGGGACTGATCCTGCGCCACAGAGCGAGAGATGACCCGGCCCTTGGCGTCGTGGCCGTTGAGCTGGATGTTCATGTCGCTCTCCGCCTGCTGGCTGCCGTGGGTCAGGAGACGCTCCGTCACCACAACCTCGCTGCCGGCCTCGCAGAAGAAGTCCGTCTCGCGTTTGGTGGAGTCGATACCCCGGATCTGGACGGTATCCATCTGCATGGTGGCGTTCTCGCCCAGATACACCACGGTCTTGGGGTTCATGATGTTGCCGCCGGTCTGGCCGGGGTCGTTCTCGCCGTAGTGCTTCTCGCTGTAATGCACGCGGGCGTTTTTGCCGATGTGGAACGTATGCACGCCGTCGTGACGGCTCTCGTCGCAGCCGGAGTTGTGGATGCCGCAGCCGGCCACGATCTCCACATCGCAGTCGTCGCCCACATAGAAGTCATTATAGACCATCTCGCTGAGGCCGGTCTTGCTGATGATGACGGGGATGTAGCACTTCTCCCCCTTGGTGCCGGGCTTGATGCGGATGTCGATGCCCTGTTTGCCGTCGGCCCGGGGCGTGATGTCGATATGCTCCGTGGACTGGCGGGCCTCGCAGCCGCTGTCCTTGCGGATGTTGAAGGCGCCCACGGGCTGACCCGTCAGGTCGGCGATCTTTTCCAGCAGTCTGGCGTCAATATCAGTGATCATTGTGCGCCCTCCTTTCTCTCCAGCACGGGGCAGCTGCCCAGCGTATCCGCCAGAATGAGGGGGAAAACCTCCTCGGTGGTGCCCCGGTGGGCGATCTGCCCGTTGGCGATGACCACGATCTCGTCGGCCAGCCGGATGATGCGCTCCTGATGGGAGATGATGATCATGGTGGCCCTGCCCTCCTGATGGATCTGCTCGAACGTCTCGGTAAGGCGGGCAAAGCTCCACAGGTCGATGCCGGCCTCCGGCTCGTCGAAGATCATCAGGTCGCTCTGCCGGGCCAGAATGGTGGCGATCTCGATGCGCTTGACCTCGCCGCCGGACAGGGACACATCCACCTCGCGGTCCAGATAGTCGTTGGCGCACAGGCCCACCTTGGTCAGGTACGCGCAGCACTTGTCCTTGCTGAGCTTCTCCTGCCCCGCCGCCAGAAGCAGCAGGTCGTGGACGGTGATGCCCTTGAAGCGCGGCGGCTGCTGAAAGCCGTAGCTGATGCCCCGGCGGGCACGCTCGGTGATGGACAGCGCCGTTACGTCCTCGCCGTTATAGAGGACGCGGCCGGACGTGGGCTGCACCAAGCCCATGATGACCTTGGCCAGCGTGGTCTTGCCGCCGCCGTTGGGGCCGGTGAACACCATCAGCTTATGGTCGGGAATGGTGATGGACACGTTCTTGAGAATGTCCTGCTCCCCGTCGGGAGTGGACACGCGGTAACAGATGTTTTGCAGTTCCAGCATGGATAGCTCTCCTCTCTCTGAGGTGATATCTGAAGTATACCAGATGGGCCGCCGGAAGGATGTGACATCTGCAACAGCCCATTGGAAAAGCAGATGCGCTTTACAACTGTGTCAGTGTAACAGATTTCCGAAAAAAAAGCAATCTTTTCCTGCACATTTCGCCGCGAACGGGGCAGACAGGCGCACCGGCGGGTCTTTACGCATAGTATGCCGTGAGAAGGAGGCGTTCAAACATGGAGCAGGAACTGAATTTACCCTATGACCGGGCGCTGTCAGAGGCCGTGTGGCGGCGGGTGGCACCGGAGCTGACGCCCTTTGCGCCGCTGCCCGCCCCGGAGGAGCGCGAGGCGTGCTGCATGGCCGCGCCCACGGAGGACGGCCTTGTCCGGGTGCAGCGGTTCATCGACGAGGAGGTGTCCATGGCGCGGGCCTACCGGTGCCACGCCCGGAGCGCGCCGCCAGCGGCGCGGCGGACGCTGCTGCGGATGGCGGACGAGGAGCTGTCCCACGCCCGGACGCTGCTGACCGCCCACTATCTGATGACCGGGCGGTTCTACCAGCCGCCGGCGGCGGCCGGACAGGAGCCGTCCATGCCGTGGTGCCAGCTGCTGCGGGAGCTGTACCACGAGGAGGCCTGCGGCGGCGCGGCCTACGCGCAGGCGGCGGAGGACACGGAGGACGTGTGTCTGCGGGAGCTTTTCCAGCGGCTGAGCCGGGCGGAGTACGGCCACGCGGCCATGCTGCTGCGGCTGCTGGAAAACAGCTTGACATCCGGGAATAACCTGCTAAAATAGGGGGCAATTAAGCTGCACAAAGGAGGTCTGTGAAGATGAAAGAATGCATCTCCCGCGAAGCGGCGCTGGCCGCCCTGAGAGAGTATAACAAGGAGCCGTTCCATATCCTGCACGGTCTGACGGTGGAGGGCGTCATGCGCTGGTACGCCAACGAGCTGGGCTACGGCGAGGACGCGGATTTCTGGGCCACGGTGGGTCTGCTCCACGACATCGACTTTGAGAGGTGGCCGGAGCAGCACTGTCTCAAGGCGCCGGAGCTGCTGCGGAAGGCCGGGTGCTCCGACGAGTTCATCCACGCCGTCTGTTCCCACGGCTACGGGCTGGTGTGCGATGTGGAGCCCACGCACCAGATGGAGAAGGTGCTGTTCGCCGCCGACGAGCTGACCGGTCTGATCGGCGCGGCCGCCCGCATGCGCCCCAGCAAGAGCGTCATGGATATGGAGGTCAGCAGTCTGAAGAAGAAGTACAAGGACAAGAAGTTCGCCGCCGGGTGCTCCCGGGATGTCATCAACACCGGCGCGGAACGGCTGGGCTGGTCCATCGAGGAGCTGATGGAGAAGACCATCCTGGCCATGCGCAGCTGCGAGGAGCAGGTCAACAGGGAGATGGAGACGCTGTCCTGAAACGAGCGCGGGAACACAGAAAAACGCCCCCGATGCCTGTGCATCGGGGGCGTTTTTATGCGGTTGGGGCTTACTTGACGCAGATCGTCTCGATCTCCACCAGCGCGCCGCGAGGCAGCGCACCCACCTCCACGGCGGAGCGGGCGGGGTACTGGCCCTCGGTGAAGAACTCGGCATACACCGCGTTCATGGCGGCGAAGTCGCCCATGCTCTGCAGGAACACGGTGGTCTTGACCACATTGTCCATGGTGAGGCCGGCGGCCTCCAGAATGGCCTTGATGTTGGTCAGCACCTGACGGGTCTGCTCGGTGATGCCGCCGGGCACGAACTCGCCGGTGGCGGGGTCAAAGGGCACCTGACCGGAGGTGACGAGGAAGCTGCCGCAGTCGATGGCCTGGGAATAGGGCCCGATGGCGGCGGGGGCGTTGGTAGTGGCGATGATCTTTTTCATGGTATGACCCTCCTGTTCATGATGGTGGATGCCGTCCGGCCTGCGCCGGAGGTGCTTTCTGTTTACACTTATACCACATTCCTCCGCAAATGGCAACCGTTCCCCTCGGCGGCGCGGGGTTTTTCTTTTGCTATGAGGAATAATTATAATGCGATTTTGCCATTGTATGCCTGAAATGCACCGCGTATACCTGTAGCTTCTGCCTGACTTTTCCGCATTTTTTCAGTTTTAGCGGGAAGGATATCGGTTTCAGCAGAAAAAGTACGCGGCGGATATGCATTTTGTTATCTGGAAAACAGATATCAGGCCATGGAATTTTCAAAGTACCATATCCCGCCGGTTTCATGGTAACTTTAAAGGGTAAAGCTACCGGAAATCGCCGCTGCGGCGGCCTGTTATGATGAGGAGGATATGTCTATGTATGACCAGAACTGCGGTTTCGGCACCAAAGCCATCCACGCCGGCAACGTCAAGGATACCCAGTACGGCGCGCTGACCACCCCCATTTTCCAGACCTCCACCTTTGTGTTCGACAGCTGCGAGCAGGGCGGACGCCGCTTCGCCGGCGAGGAAGGCGGCTACATCTACACCCGTCTGGGCAACCCCACCGTCTCCGTACTGGAGAACAAGGTGGCGGCGCTGGAGGGCGGCGAGGCCTGCGTGGCCGCCGGCTCCGGCATGGGCGCTATCTCCGCCTGCCTGTGGAGCATCGCGGGCGCCGGGAAGCACATCGTGGCCGACGGTACCCTGTACGGCTGCACCTTCGCCCTGCTGAACCACGGCATGACCCGTTACGGCGTGGAGGTCAGCTTCGTGGATACCACCGATCTGGACGCCGTCCGGGCGGCGCTGAAGCCCAACACCTGCGCCGTGTATCTGGAGACGCCCGCCAATCCCAACCTGAAGATCACCGATATCGCCGCGGTGGCCGGTGTGGCCCACGGCTACAGCAAGGACATCAAGGTGGTGTGCGACAACACCTTCGCCTCCCCCTACCTGCAGAACCCGCTGGCGCTGGGCGCGGACGTGGTAGTCCACTCCGCCACCAAGTACCTCAACGGTCACGGCGACGTCATCGCGGGCTTTGTGGTGGGCTCCGCCGAGTTCTGCAATGAGGTGCGGATGTTCGGCCTGAAGGACATGACCGGCGCAGTGATGGATCCCTTCACCGCGTTCCTGATCCTCCGGGGCCTGAAAACGCTGGAGATCAGGATGCAGAAGCACTGCCTCAATGCCCGGCTGGCGGCGGAGTTCCTGGATAAACACCCCGCCGTGGAGAAGGTCTACTATCCCGGGCTGGAGAGCCATGAGGGCCACGACATCGCCGCCCGCCAGATGCGGGACTTCGGCGGTATGCTGTCCTTCGAGGTCAAGGGCGGCAAGGCGGCCGGCATGAAGCTGGTCAACGCCGTGAAGCTCATCACCGTGGCGGTGTCCCTGGGCGACGCGGAGACGCTGATCGAGCACGCCGCGTCCATGACCCACTCCACCTATACCGAGGAGGAGCTGGCGGCGTCCGGCATCCCCGCCGGGCTTATCCGCCTGTCCCTGGGTCTGGAGAACGCCGAGGACATCATCGCCGATCTGGAGCAGGCGCTGGCCCAGCTGTAACGGAAAAAGGCACAAAAAAGACGTCCGGTCTGTTGACCGGACGTCCTTTTTGCTTACTTCTCGATGACGACCTTGCCGTTCTTCAGCCGCACATGCGCGGTGTCGCCGGACTTCAGCTCGCCCTCCAGCATCTTCTCGGCCACGGCGTCCTCCACCATGCTCTGGATGGCGCGGCGCAGGGGACGTGCGCCGTACTGGGGATCGAAGCCGTCCCGGGCCAGCTCGGCCACGGCGTCGTCGTCCGCCTCCAGCGTGATGCCCTGCTGGGCCATGCGCGCGCCGGTGACGTCCAGCATGCGCCGGGCGATCTGGCGGATGTTGTCCTCCGTCAGCTGACGGAACACAATGATCTCGTCGATACGGTTCAGGAACTCGGGGCGGAACGTCCGCTTCAGGTCGGCCATGACGGCGTCCCGGATGCGGCCGAAGTGCGCCTCCTCGCTCTCCTTCTCGTCCTTGTCCCCGCCGTCGAAGCCAAGGCGCGCCGCGTCAGCGGTGATGTTCTTGGCGCCCACATTGGAGGTCATGACGATGATGGTGTTCTTGAAGTCCACCTTGCGGCCCTGGGAGTCGGTGACGATGCCATCCTCCAGGATCTGCAGCAGGATGTTCCACACATCCTCGTGGGCCTTTTCGATCTCATCGAACAGCACCACGGAGTACGGCTTCCTGCGCACCTTCTCGGTGAGCTGACCGCCCTCCTCGTGACCCACATAGCCGGGAGGCGAGCCCACCAGACGGGACACCGTGTGCTTCTCCATGTACTCGGACATGTCGATACGCACCATGGCGTTCTCGTCGCCGAACATGGCTTCGGCCAGCGTCTTGCACAGCTCGGTCTTGCCCACGCCGGTGGGGCCCAGGAACAGGAACGAACCGATGGGGCGCTTGGGATCCTTCAGACCCACGCGGCTGCGGCGGATGGCCTTGGCCACCGCGTTGACGGCCTCGTCCTGCCCCACCACGCGCTGGTGGAGCTTCTCCTCCAGCTTCAGCAGGCGCATGCTCTCGTCCTCGGTCAGGCGGGTAACGGGGATGCCCGTCCAGCCGGCCACCACCTTGGCCACGTCATCAGCGGTGACGCTGCCCCGGTTCTGGGCCATCTGCTTGCGCCAGTTGTCCCGCTCGATCTCCACCTGCTCCTGATAGTCCTTCTCGATGTCACGCAGCTGCGCGGCCTTCTCAAAGTCCTGCGCCGTCACGGCTTCGGACTTCTCGCGGTGCAGCGCCGCGATCTTCTCCTCCAGCGCCTTCAGGTCGGGAGAGGACGCTTCGGCGGTCATGCGCACCTGCGACGCGGCCTCGTCCATCAGGTCGATGGCCTTGTCCGGCAGGAACCGGTCGCCGATGTACCGCTTGGACAGCTGCACGGCGGCCTCCAGCGCCTCGTCGGTGATGGTCAGCTTATGATGGGCCTCGTACTTGTCGCGCAGGCCCTTCAGGATCTCCAGCGTAGCCTCCGGCGTAGGCTCGCCCACGGTGACGGGCTGGAAGCGGCGCTCCAGCGCGGCGTCCTTCTCGATATACTTGCGGTACTCGTTAAGGGTGGTGGCGCCGATGACGCGGATCTCGCCGCGGCCCAGCGCCGGCTTGATGATGTTGGCGGCGTCCACGGCGCCCTCGGCGGAGCCGGCGCCCACGATGGTGTGCAGCTCGTCGATGAACAGGATCACGTTGCCGGCCTTCTTCACCTCGGCCAGTGTGTTCTTGATACGCTCCTCAAACTCGCCGCGGTACTTGGTGCCGGCCACCATGCCGCTGAGGTCCAGAGACAGGAGCTTCTTGTCCAGCAGCTCCTCAGGCACATCGCCGGAGACGATGCGTTCGGCCAGGCCCTCGGCGATGGCGGTCTTGCCGACGCCGGGCTCACCGATGAGGACGGGGTTGTTCTTGGTGCGGCGGGACAGGATCTGGATGACTCGCTGGATCTCCTTGTCCCGGCCGATGACGGGATCCAGCTTGCCGGTGCGGGCGGCCTCCGTCAGGTCGCGGGTAAACTCGGCAAGGGTCTTGTTCTTCTTGTCGGACTCGCGGTTGGCGGCAGACACACCGCTGGTCACGGTATGGGGGGTGTCGTTCAGCTTCTTGACGATGCTGCTGTACATCTTCTTGGGGTCGACACCCATGGTGCGCAGAATGCGCAGGGCCATGTTGCCGCCCTCGCGGAGAATGCCCATCAGCAGATGCTCCGTGCCGATGTAGCTGCTGCCCATACGGGCGGCCTCAGACACAGCCAGCTCTACCACACTCTTGGCGCGGGGGGTCAGACCCTGACTGGGTGCGGCGCCGGACAGGCCCTTGCCCACGCTGCGCTGCAGCACGTCGCACACCATCTCGTCGGTGACGCCGTACTCGCTGAGGACACGGTGGGCGATGCCCTCCTCCTCGCGGATCAAGCCCAGCAGCAGATGCTCGGAGCCAACGTAGCCGTGGCCCATCTCCTCCGCCGCTTCCTGGCTCAGACGCAGGACCTCCTCGGCCCGGGGGGTGAATTTATTCTCGCTCATAAAATAGCACTTCCTCTCTTACTGTGGTGTCGCGCCGGGTTTACTTTTCCAGCGCCTTCAGCTCATCCCGCAGCTTGGCCGCTTCCTCGAAGCGTTCCGCCTCCACTGCCAGATTCAGCTGTGTCTGCAGCGCGTTGCGTCTGCGCTGCTTTGTCAGGGCGTCCTGCTCGTCCTTGGGCAGCAGGTCGCCGTTCTCCTCCGCGGCAGGCGTGCTCTCACGCGCCTGTCCCAGCACGTCCACCGGCTCGGGGAACTCGGTGAGCATCCGGGTGCCAAAGCCGTTCAAGAACGGCTCCAGCATCCCGAAGGGGCAGGAGAAGAAATCCCCGAACAGGCCGCCGGTCATGCCGGCGGAACGGAAGGAATCGGTGTAGCCCAGCTCCTCCGCGCACTGAGGACACAGGTGGATCTGTGTCACCTTGCCGTTGATATTGCTCTTATAGTAGAACGTTGCCTCGTTCCTTCCACAACGATCACATCTCATAATCGTAACCTCCTTGCTGAAAAATCAGACCGAATGGATCAGGATCTGTTTGAAAATATCGGCCCGCAGCGCGCTGCGCCGCTCCTTGGGAACAGTGCGCAGCGCCCGCTCGCCTACGGCGGCCAGCAGCGCCTGCCCCAGCTCCCGGCTGACGGCCTCGGAATCCACCAGATTCTGGGTGATGGCCCGGGCGCTGGCGTAGTCCAGCGTGTCGCCGACGGAGTTGATGACGTGCATCAGAAGCGTCTGGCGATCCACCTGCACCCGCGTGATGCGGATGTAGCCGCCGCCGCCCCGCCGCGACTCCACAATGTAGCCGTGCTCAGGGGAAAAGCGGGTGGACATGACATAGTTGATCTGACTGGGCACGCAGTTGAATCGCTGTGCCAGATCGCTGCGCTGAAGCTCCAGCGCGCCGCCGGCCTCCTCCAGCTCCTGCTGGATAAACCCGGCGATGATATCGGAAATACCCATGCTTGCCTGCCACCTTTCCACAGGTCATTTTTGACTTTGCCTTTCTTTGACCTTGACTGTAGTATAGCACGTTTCTTGCGTTTGTCAATAGGAATTTTTGACTTTCTTTGACCAAGTTTGTAAATAATTTGTGAACGAGGGGGCGCATTTTTGCTGCGCGTTCTCCAGTATTGCCTGTATCCGCATCGGGACTGCAAGCTCCTCCGCAGATGCCATATACTTCTCCAGCAAAGCCAACACATCCTCTGTCGCCGCAAAGAGTACGCGATACATTGTCTTGTAATCCGCCATATTAGCCTCCTGTTTCAATACGTTTTAGACATATTTTGCATCCACTTCGCACATCATAACATATAATGCATCTAAAATAAACATAAAATTTGTCTATAATGGAGTGATTTTGTGGCGGTAAAAAGTCTTTCGATCCGTATTGATTCGGTACTGTTAGATAAGCTGCACGTCGTGGCTGATTATGAGGGGCGTTCTGCCAACAGCCAAATCAACATTCTGATACGCGACTGTGTTGCAGAATACGAGAAGAACCACGGCGGCATTGAAATTGAACGAAAAAATGGGTAGGAGCATCGACAGGCTCCTGCCCATTTTTTCTCTGAAATGCGCCGGTGCGCAGTTCTACATTTTGCATCTTCAGCGGCAGCGGGGATAGAAGCAGGTCAATTCCACATTTCGGGTGGTTTACACTTTGCCGTGTGCGCGAGGGACGCAGAACAGCGAGGCGCAATGTGCGGGGCGTGGGCGGATTTTCAAACCGCAGGTTTGAACGGCGTTTTTGCCCACTTTTGCCGCTGTTGGCAAAAGTGGGTCGCGCCGGAGCGCGAAATATCCCTTGCCGCCGGAGGCATAAAACGATCGAGCGGGGCGCGGGGAATGCACTCTGTACAAATCCTTTTTTGTAGGGTATACTATCCTCAAACCGCAAAACAACAGGGAAAGGAACTGCCTATGAATACAAACTGGAACGATCCCAATTTTCAGGGCTTCAGCCGTCAGCACCGCCCCAAGAAGGAGCGCAAGCCCGTGGGCACGCCGCTGGGCCGCACACTGCTGAATCTGGCGGTGACGCTGGTTTTCGCCGCCGTCTACTACTATGTGGTGCTGCCGCCCATCAACCTCAAAAGCGAGGAGTTCTATGCCTTCGCGCTGCTGGTCTGCGCGGTGTACGGCATGTGCGCCGTGCTGACCTCCGGCTTTCAGGGCAGCGGCGCCAAGGGCTATTTCGGCTTTCTGAAAAAGCAGTGTACCGTGCCCCTGCTCCTGGCGGTGGGACTGGCGGCCACCGCGCTGGTAGGCGCGGTGCTGGGCTGGCAGCTGTTCCGCGCCAAGGACTACCGCGATCTGCTGACCGTGGAGGACGGCGACTTCACCGCCGAGGTGGAGGAGATCAGCTATGACCAGATCCCCATGCTGGACGCGCAGTCCGCCATGAAGCTGGGCGACCGCAAGCTGGGCGAGCTGGCGGACATGGTGTCCCAGTTTGAGGTGGCGGACGACTACACCCAGATCAACTATCAGGGCCGCCCTGTCCGGGTGACGCCCCTGCGGTACGGCGACCTCATCAAGTGGCTGAACAACCGGGCGCAGGGTCTGCCCGCCTACCTCATCATCGACATGGTCACGCAGAACGTGGAGGTGGTACGGCTGGACGAGGGCATCCGCTACACCACCGCCGAGCACTTCGGCCGCAATCTCAACCGCCATCTGCGGTTCCGCTATCCCACCTTCATGTTCGACGATCCCGCCTTTGAAATTGATGAGAACGGCGATCCGTGGTGGGTCTGCCCCCGTGTGAGCCACACCATCGGCCTGTTCGGCGGGCGGGACATCATCGGCGCGGTGCTGGTCAACGCCGTCACCGGCGAGAGCACCTACTACGAGACGGGCAGCGTGCCCAACTGGGTGGATCACGTCTTTACCGCCGAGCTGATCATGCAGCAGTACGACTACCACGGCACCTACGTCAATGGGTTCATTAACTCCCTGTTCGGGCAGCGGGATGTCACCGTCACCACCGAGGGCTACAACTACATCGCCATCGGCGACGATGTATACATGTACACCGGCGTCACCTCCGTGGTGTCCGACCAGTCCAACATCGGCTTCATCCTGTCCAACCAGCGCACCAAGGAGACCAGCTTCTATCTGGTGGCCGGGGCCAAGGAGTACTCCGCCATGGACAGTGCCGAGGGGCAGGTTCAGCAGATGAAGTACACCGCCACGTTCCCGCTGCTGCTGAACATCTCCGACCAGCCCACCTATTTCATGGCGCTGAAGGACGCGGCGCAGCTGGTGAAAATGTATGCCATGGTCAACGTGGGCCAGTACCAGATCGTGGCTACCGGCGACACCGTGGCCGAGTGTGAGAGCAACTACCGCCGTATTCTGGCGGAGAAGGGCCTTGTCTCCGGCGACGCGGCCCAGCTGCCGGCCACCGCCGGGCAGGAGATCAGCGGTGTCATTGCCGACATCCGCTCTGCCGTGGTGGACGGCAACACCCTGTACTACCTGCGGCTCAGCGGCGGCAGCGCCTACTATGTCATCTCCGCTGCGGCCGCGCCGGAGGCCGTCATCTTCAACGTGGGTGACAGCGTCACCGTCCGGTGCAGCGAGGGCGAGGGTACCATTCTCACCGCCGACAGCATCACCCGCACGGCGGTACACGATGCCGCCACCATTGACGAGCAGGCGGAGAATAGCGCCTCCTCCGGGGAGGACGCGGCCTGACCGGCTGTCCGGCACACCGCAGAAAACAGAAAATAAGAGGGCATGGCGCCTGCGTACCGCAGGCGCCATGCCCTCTTATTGTGAAGGAAGTTTCTTGCGCTGTTACTTCAGCTTTGCCTGAAAATAGGTATTCCAGTCCGTGCGCTTGTCCCCATCGTGGACGGCGTAGGCGTGCTTGGCGCACTGGGCCAGATAATTGTCGTCGAAGCTGTCGCTGTAGAAGTTGTCGATGTCCTCCGGGCGGTAGTGCCGGGCGAAGGCCTCCAGCTTGTGCTGCTTGACGGCAAATTCTCCATTGATCCTGCCGGTATGGCGGTCCATGTCCGTGGCTACCAGCTCCGTCAGTCCCAGCCGCCGGACCATCGGCTCCATCAGGAAGCGCGGCGAGCCGGTGGCGATGACATCCGTCGGCTCCTTTACCGCCAGATACCACGCCATCATGTGGCGTGCGTGGGCATCCCAATAGGTCTCCAGCACCTGATCCAGATCCTCCACCTTCCGCAGAAAGCGGTACTCCTTTTCTCTGGAGCGGGTCTTGCCGATGAGCCTGCATTTGAACAGCAGCTCATAGAACTTGTAGTTCAAGTGATAGAGCGGCCACTTATATTTCTTGAAAAACCACTCAAAAAAGTAGTCCTCGCAGTCTCCTGAAAAAATCGTCTTGTCGAAATCGTATACGTTCATGCCCGATCAAATCCTCTGTATTTTCAAAATCTCTCCTGCGGCGCTTACACATCGTCATCCGGTATCAGGAAGGCCACGCCCTCCAGCGTCCGCAGCTCCGCCGCCGTCTGCTCCGCCCGCCGCAATGCGGGCTCCAGTGTGATGCACAGGCCCAGCCGGCCATCCAGACCGCTGCGCGCCGGCGTTACCCGCACACGGTGGGGTGCCGCCGCTGCCACGATCTGCTGCACCAGCTCGGGGCGGTCGATCTCCGCGTAAAAGGCCGCTGCCCGCTCCCGGCGGCGCTTGCCGTGCTCCATGCGGCCCAACAGCTCCATCACGACCACCACCATGGCGGCTGCCGCAATGGCAAAGCTGTAAAAGCCGGTACCCACGATAAGGCCGATGGCCGCCGTGGCCCACAGGCCCGCCGCCGTGGTCAGGCCGATCACATGGTCGCCGTTCCGGGTCAGGATGGTGCCCGCGCCCAGAAAGCCGATGCCGGAGATGACCTGCGCACCCGCCCGCAGCGGATCGTTGGAAAAGCCCAGCTGATACGCCACATACAGGCCGCCGATCACCGCCGTAGCCGAACCGATGCAGACCAGAATGTGGGTCCGCAGGCCCGCCGCACGGCCATGCCGCTCCCGCTCGTAGCCGATGATGCCGCCCAGCAGCGCCGCCATCGCCAGCCGCACCAGGCAGGCCGCCAGCGTAAAGTCCGTAAGGTGCTTCAGGATCGCGCTCATACGCTCTGCCGCACCTCCGTCCGCAGGGCCTGCTCCACCTGTGCGCGTGCCGGTATGGCCTCCGCCGCGCCGGGAGTGCAGATGGTCAGTGCCGCGGCGCGGCTGGCCAGGCGCAGCGCCTGCTGCGGGGTCTGGCCCTCCAGCAGCGCCGCCAGAAAGTAGCCGCTGAACGTATCCCCGGCGGCGGTGGTATCCACCGGCGTCACGGGATAGGCAGCCTGCCAGCAGCGCAGGTACCTGTCGGCGTAGACCGCGCCCTGCTTGCCCAGCGTCAGCACCACCGCCGTCTCCGGGAACCGGTGCAGCAGCGCGTCGCAGATGCGCTCCGGCTCCGTCTCGCCGGTGAGCTGCCCGCCCTCGATCTCGTTGAGGATCAGCCAGTCCACCAGCGGCAGCGCGGCGCTGTGCAGCAACGCGTCATCCACCGGCGACGGGTTCAGCGCGATGCGCAGGCCGCGGCGGTACGCCTTTTCGATGATCTCGTCCAGCGAGGATATCTCATTTTGCAGCATCAGCAGGTCGCCGGCGCCGAACCCCTCCAGCACACGCTCCGCATCGGCGGGCGTGATCTGCCGGTTGGCGCCGGGATACAGCAGGATGCAGTTATCCCCATCGGCATCCACCTGAATGATGGCGTGGCCGCTGGGGGTATCGGCGTCCCGCATCACGCAGGACACATCCACCCCCGCCGCCGTCAGGCAGTCCGTCAGCATGGCGCCGTCAGGCCCCACCCGCCCGGCATGGCATACCGGCAGGCCGGCGCGGGCCAGCGCCACGCTCTGATTCAGTCCTTTCCCGCCGCAGTTGACATGGAGCGCGGCGGATGACAGTGTCTCGCCCCTGCGCACCATATGATCGACTGTGTATACGCGGTCGATGTTCAGCGACCCAAAGCAAAGGCACCGCATGCCGTTCTCTCCTTTCAATCCAGCCAGATGGGGTTGGTAAACGCCCGGCGGCCCTGTGCGTCATAGCACTCCACCCGGACGTAGCGCTCCTTGGAGGTGTATTTCGTCTCGCCGTACAGCGGGCAGACCAGCTCGGTCAGCTCCTCGCCCGGCTCGGCCCACTTCACGCGGATCTGCCGCTGGTCGCCGTTGAGGAAGATGCGGGACACCGGCGAGCAGGTGAAGTGTACCATGTTGTCCTCTACATAGAAGTCCTTAATCTCCGGACCGGCAGAGCCGTAGAAGCTGCCGGCGGCAAAGGCCTCCATCAGATCGTCCTGGGACAGGGATCTTGCCTTGACGGCGATCCAGCCGCCGAAGGCATCGTTTCCGCCGGAGTCGAAGGGGAAAAAGTTGTGGGTGTCGTCCACCGCCGTGCCCCAGTAGCGGCGGCCGTGGCGCAGCAGGGCATCCCAGCAGGTAAACGCCTCACCGGTGTTCTCGATAACAGTGGAGTCGTAGTTGAACACCTCCACGGCGCACAGGTGCTCCAGCGGCAGGATCTCGTCGTACTCCACCTTGGACCACTTGGGATGGTTCATGATGACCATGTAGCCCCGGTCATAGGCGTCGTCGATCTGGGCCTGCAGGTCCGCGTAGGTGCGGAACGGCGTCAGCTCCAGACGGTGGTCATGCTGGTAAGGGGGCAGCTTGGCATTGGCACGCTGTGCAGGGGTGCCGGGGATCACCAGGAAGTGATACTCCCTTACATCCCGCTTTACATCCGGGGGAAACGTGATCTCCATGCCCGGCAGCAGCAGAAAGTCCGGCGTGTCGAACTCCCGTGTGTCGGTGAACACATTGTGCTCCGTCAGAAGCAGGAAGTCATAGCCGTGCTGCTTGTAGGCCTCCACCTGCTGCGCCGGGGTCAGGCGACCGTCGGAACGGGTGGAATGGCAGTGGATGTTGCCCTTATAGAAGCTGCCCTCGGTAAATAGTGTCGATTTTCTCATGCAGTTATCCTCTTTGTACCGGGTATGGGGCGCGGAACGCGCCCCATACCCCCATTCAACGCTCTTGAGACGAAGCGCGGACGGCTCAGCCCTCGTCCAGCATGGTCTGGGCCTGCTCGGCCACCTTTGCGATGGAGGTGGAGGCATCCGTATCGGTGTAGGTCATGCAGTAGGCCAGTTCGTCGGCCAGAGCGGTGTAGATGCGCTTCCAAGCCTTGGTCTGGGGACGGCGGTGGGCGAACTGCATCTGATCAATGGCGTTCTGGAAGAAGGGGTTCTCCTGCAGGAAGGTCTGCAGCGCGGGATCGTTGACGCAGGAAACGGTGGTGGGCAGGTAGCCGGACAGCACCGTGTAGGCCGCGGCGTTCTCGTCGGAGGCCAGATAGGTCATGAACTTGGCGGCAGCCTGACGCTGAGCCTCGGTGGCGTTGGAGAACACCACGATGTTGCCGGCGCCGGTGGCGATGCCGTTGGCGGCGTCAGGATGCTGGTGGATCTCCATCTCATAGCCGGCGTCCTTCATCCACTGGTTGTACATGGAATACACGCCGTTGGAGCCAAGGAACATGGCGAGCTTGCCCTCCAGGAAGGCGGAGCCGATGGTGGACCACACGTTGTCCTGATAGATGTAGGGGTTGAACACCACGCCCTCGTCGATGTACTTCTGGTACTCGGTGACGATGTCGGCGGCCACGGTGGTGTCGTTCAGCACGATCTTGGTGTTGTCCTCGCTGATGATGTCGCCGCCGTGGGAGTAGAGGATGGACTCAAAGATCCAGGCGTCCGTGTCCCAGCAGATGCCGGCGCCGTACACGCCCTTATCCTTGTTGGTCAGCTTCTCGGCAGTGGCGAAGTACTCCTCCCAGGTGGTGGGCACGTCGGTGATGCCGGCCTCGTCGAACAGGGTGCGGTTGATGTACAGGTTGGGCATGGAGCGGTTGAACGGCACAGCGCGCAGCACGCCGTCATAGTAGCCGGACACCAGCAGGCCCTGCTGATAGTTGGCGATGGTCTCGGCGGAGAGGTACTGGCTCAGGTCCACCGTCAGGGGGTAGAAGCGGCCCAGGAACGTCTCCTCGATGATGGCCATGGTGGGCAGTGTGTTGGACGCCGCAGCGGCCTCCAGACGCTCCACGATGGCATCGTAGCCGCCCTGGCCCACGATGGTCACCTTGATGTTCTCGTTCTCAGCCATGAACTTCTCGGCCACTTGGGACAGGAACACGCCGGTGTCGGAATCGTCGGCAAAGACGTTCCAGAACACGATCTCCACCGGTTCGTCCGCAGCGATGCCGTCGGTGGGGTCGGTGGCGGGCTTGCTGCCGCAGCCCACGCAACAGAGCATCAGGGCCGCCATCAGGAATGCTAACAGCTTTTTCATTGTTGTTCTCCTTTCCTTTTCTTTTCTGTTTATCAACACCGTTTTCGGTATTGCACTTACTTGATGCCGCCATAGCAGAACATCTGCTTGATGTTCTTGTTGGCCAGAATGTACAGCACGAACATGGGCAGGAACAGCATGAGGTTGCCGGCCATGATGGTGTGCCATTCGTTGGCGGCGTTGCCTACCGGCATCAGGTTCTGGATGGCCAGAGGCAGGGTACGCACCTTATCCGTGGTGGTCAGGATGGAAGCCCAGAAGTAGTCGTTCCACTTGTAGACGAAGGTGAACAGCACCGTGGTAATGACGGTGGGCTTCGCCATGGGCAGCACGATCTGGTTGATGATCTGCAGCTCAGAGCAGCGGTCCAGCCGGGCGGCGTCCATCACCTCATCCGGCAGGGTCTTGAACGCCTGCATCAGGAAGAAGATGGAAAATGCCGAGTAGATGAACGGCACCACCAGCCCCTGATAGGTGTCGATCCAGCCCAGCTTGCTCTCGATGAGGTAGATGGACAGGAAGATGATCTGCGCCGGCACCACCAGGTCGAACAGCACCAGGCCGTTGAGGAATTTCTTGAAGCGGAACTGCTTTTTGGCGAAGGCGTAGGCACAGGGCACGCACACCAGCAGCTGGCCCAGAATGGTGAGCACAGAGGCGATGACGGAGTTTTTCAGATAGTGGAGGAAATTCATCTTCCGCCACGCCTCTGCAAAGTTCTGCCACTGGGGATCGGAGGGCAGCAGGCGCGGGGGCGACAGGTTCACCTCGTACATGGTCTTGAGGGATGTGGACACCATGTAGAACAGGGGGAAGATATACATCGTCAGCAGCAGCAGGATGATGATCCAGCTGAACACGGTCATGCGCTGCCGCGTCGGCTGATACAGTTTCGGTTTTTTCATCGTGCTCGCCTCCCTTACTGATAGTGCGCACGCTTGTTCATGACGGAGAAGTTGGCGATGGAGATCACGCCGATGAACAGCAGCAGCATAACGCCGCCGGCCATGGCCTTGCCCACGTTGAAGTGCAGATAGCCCGTCTCGTAGATCCAGTACACCAGCAGGTTGGAGGAGTTCCGGGGGCCGCCCTGGGTCATCAGCTTGATGAGGTCATAGGTGCTGAAGGTGCTGATGATGGTAGTGGTGATGAGAAACACGAAGGTGGGGGACAGCATGGGCAGCGTGATCCGGAAGAAGGAGTTGACCTTGCCGGAACGGTCCAGCCGCGCCGCCTCGTAGAGGTTCTCCGGAATGCCCTGCAGGCCCGACATGACGATGAGCACGTTGTAGCCCAGAGATTTCCAGATGGACACGATGATGATGGACATCAGCGATGTATCCTCACTGAGCAGCCACATCAGCGGCTGGATGCCGAACAGGCCCAGCACCTCGTTGAGAATGCCGAACTGCGGGTCCATCAGGAACATCCACAGGGTGGCGATGGACACGAAGGAGATGATGTGGGGCGTGAAAACCACGCTCTGTGTAAAGTTGTAGATGGCCTTCCGCTTGTTGAGGAACACCGCGATCAGCACCGCCAGCGGGATGGCAAACACCACCGTCACCGCCGTAAAGACCACGGTATTGCGGAATACCAGCAGAAAGTTTTCATCGGCAAAGATGGACTTGAAGTTGCTCAGTCCCACGAACTGGTCCACCTTCATGACGTAGTCCACCTTGTAGAAGCTGTTGCGCACCGACATGATGGTGGGAATAATGCTGAACGTCAGGCACACCAGCACCGCCGGCAGGATCAGCACATAGGGACAGCGGAGGATGGGGTTGAGATACCGCATGTACCACGTGCGGAGGGTGTTGCGCAGTCCGCGCATCCTGTCACTCATGGCGCCCTCCCTTTCAGACGCCGGCCTGGGGCTGCGGCAGGTCAAGCTCCCTGACGCGGTCGCCATTGGCGTCGAACAGATACAGATCCTCCTGCCGGATGTACATGCTGACCTTCTCGTTGAAGTCGAAATACGCCACGCTGCGCACGGCATACTCGTCGCCGTTTTCACCGGAGATGGTGTAATGGTAGATGTCGCCCAGCCGCTCTCTGGTCAGGACCGTGCCGCGGAACACACAGCCATGGAAGTCCGACGGCTCCTGAAACTGCACCTTGGCGGAGCGGAAGCCCCAGGACATGCCGTCCGGGCGCTTGGCGATATTCATGCCCGGTTCGCCGATGAACCGTGCGGTGAAGATGTTCTGCGGGTCGGTGTAGATCTCGTCCGGCGTGCCGTACTGCATGATGACACCGTCCTTCATGACGGCAATGTAGTCGCCCATGGTCATGGCCTCCACCTGATCGTGGGTGATGTAGATAAACGTGGAGCCGAGACGCTGGTGCATCCGGATCAGCTCACTGCGCATGTTGACGCGGAGCTTGGCGTCCAGATTGCTCAGAGGCTCGTCCATCAGAAAGACCTTGGGGCTTTTGGAGATGGCCCGCGCCAGCGCCACGCGCTGCCGCTGGCCGCCGGAGAGGTTGCCGGGCTTCACGTTGGCGTAGTCCTGCAGCCCCACCAGCTCCAGCACCTCATCGGTGATCTTTTTGGCCTCCTCCTTGCCGTAGCCGTAGTTCTTCAGGCCGAAGGAGATGTTTTTCGCCACGGTCATGTGGGGATAGAGCGCGTAGTTCTGGAATACCATGGCGATGCCGCGCTCGCCGGGGTCCACACGGGTCACGTCATGGTCGTCGATCCAGATCTCGCCCTCGGTGACCTCCTCCAGGCCGGCGATCATCCGGATCATGGTGGTTTTGCCGCAGCCGGAAGGCCCCACCAGCACCGTGAAGGAGCCGTCCTGGATGTCGATGTTCATGTTCTCCATGACCGTCAGGCCATTGGGATACGTCTTTTTTACGTTTTTCAGGGAAATCACAGGGCCGTACCTCCGTCCTTTTCTTTTTCCATGATCCGCAGCAGTCCGTCTGCATACGGCGTCCAGTCAATGCCGCTGGCCTGCCGGATCTGTGCCAGCACCGCCGCGTCCATGGCGTCCATACCGGACAGCGCACCGCAGATGCCGCAGGCGATGGCGCCCATGGTGTCCGTATCGCCGCCGATATTGGCACACAGCACGGCGCACCGCATGGGGTCGCCGCCGGTGTGCGCACCGAGGGCGATGGCGGTGGGAATGGATTCCTCCGCCGGCAGGCTTGTTCCGATCTCATCGGACAGGCGGCGCATCACGTCCTCATCGCTCCGGCAGGCGGCAGCGATATCCGCCGCACGGCGGATGCGCTCCGCCACGCTGACATCGCTGACTGTGAAGCCCTGCCGCTGGCAGACCTCCGCCATGTGTACCGCCGCGTCCACCGTCTGGGCGGAGGTGCCGCCGCGCACGGCGCAGGACACTGCCGCCGCCACGGCGCCTGCCGCACCCATGGCTACATTGGTATTGTGTGTCGCCTTGCAGGCGCTGTTCACCTGCGCGGCGAAGCGCGCCTCGTTCCGCCAGTCAAAGGCGATGCCTACCGGCAGGATGCGCATGGCCGCGCCGTTGGTCCGTCCGCCGCGTCCCGCTTCCTCCACGGAGCCGCCGGCGGCGATGCTCTCAATGGCCTGCTTCGTGCTGGGGCCCAGCACCAGCTCACACTTTTCGCCGCCCCGGCTGCGCCACGCTATGATGCGCTGCGCCAGTGCCAGCGGCTCCACGGCACCGTACTCGATGAGCAGCTCGCAGATCAGGCGGGAAAAGGCGGAGTCGTCCGTAGTTTCGCCGGCGGCGCGGCCTTTGGATATGTCGTTGTCCGGCTGGCCCGGCAGCAATGTGGTGACGTAGCCCAGCTGCCGCTCCCGCCGGTCCCGCGGCCACATCTCCATGGGCATGCCGAACGCATCGCCCAGAGAGATGCCCCACAGTGTGCCCAGGACTCTGTCCCGCGTGGTCGTCGTTGTTTTCACAGCAGCGCCTCCACCTGTGCCAGCGCGGGGCCGGAACGGGCGCCCATTTTGCCGCAGGTGCAGCCGGCGCAGACTGTGGCGAACCACATGGCGTCCCGCAGGGGCCGCTGGCGGATGAGATAGTCGTAGATAAAGCCGCCCAGATAGGAGTCGCCGGCGCCGGTGGTATCCACCACCGCGGCACGAGTATCCACCGGCACGCGTGTCACGGTGCCGTCCGCCTCATAGGCCACGGAGCCTTCGCCGCCCAGCGTCACCAGCAGCAGGCCCTTGAAGTACTGCCGCACATAGGCGGCGGCCTCCGCCACATCCTGGGTGCCCGCCAGCGCAAACAGGCCGTCGCGGCAGGGAGCGAATACGTCCAGATGGGGCAGGACGTCCAGGATCATCTCCTTGGACACGCCCATGCCCTCCATCATCGGCAGGCCGATCTGCATATTGAACACAGTCTTTTTACCCTGGGCCTTGGCAGCCTTCACCGCCGCGATGGTGGCTGCGCCGGGCAGCAGGTCCGTATAGAGGATGTCGCCCCGCAGGCAGTAGGCCACGTTCTCCGGCTTGTCGGGCAGCGACAGGAAGGCGGTGCCCATGTCCAGCAGGATGAACTTCCGGCCCTTGGCGTCCACCAAGATCTTGGTGTGCAGCGACTGACCGCCGGGCAGCACATTGAGCCCGCTGTCGTCGATGCCTTCGTCCCGCAGGCTCTGGCGGATCTGGGCGCCCACGGTATCGTCGCCGATCTGGGCCACGAAGCCGCAGCTGGCGCCCAGACGGCTGAGCTGGGCAATGACGTTGGTGCCGCTGCCGCCGGGCAGATACTCGCTCTTTTCAATGACGGCAAACCCGTCCTCCGCCGGCAGCTCCGCCGTCTGCATGAGAACATCCATTGCCACTGTACCGAATCCTACAACGTTCATAGTCTTTTTCCTTTCTCCGTTTCCGGTCACTTTCTCCGTATGGTCAAATGCTGGGTAAAGCGGTCGCCGCGGATATAGCTCTGGGCGTACTCCACAGGGTCATTATGCTGGTCAAAGCCCACACGTTCGATGCGGAACACCGCGTCGCCCTTCTTCCGGTTCAGGTATACGTTGTTGTCATCGCCGTTGATGGCGGACATCTCATCCTGTACCGTGATGATGCGGATGCCCAGCTCCTTCTCCAGATAGTAGTAGAAGGAGCAGTATTCCTGCAGCTTTGCCGCCAGCTCCTCCTTGGTGATATGACCGAACAGCGCCGCCGGCTCAAAGGAGTAATTCTGGGAAAACGGCTCGCCGTCCGCGTAGATCAGCCGGAAGATACGCCAGATGGGCGTGTCCGGCTGGCAGCCCAGCTTGCCCGCGATGTAGTCGGTGGCCTTCATCTCCACGATCTCCACCCGCTTCAGCTCCAGACTCATGCCCCGGGAGCGCACCTCCTCGCAGACGCTGAACATGCTCTCCGGCACGGTGTGCAGAGTGGAAAAACAGACCCGCGTGCCCTTGCCGCGGACGATCTGCAGAAGCCCCTCGTCCACCAGCTCCTTCACCGCCGTACGCACCGTGGTACGGCTGACGCCGTATTCCGCCTGCAGGCGCTCCTCGCTGGGGATGAACTCGCCCCTGGCGTAATCGCCGTTTACAATGCGCCGCCGCAGGTCGTTCATCACCTTACGGTAGTAGATCTCTGTCTGCATCGTGTCCTCCTTCGCATCAACATACCGGCCCTATGTAAAATCCAACAGCGTGTTTCTGTCAAATTCTCTGATAACGCCCGTTTTTATGTTGCAATCTCCGGGCGGGTATGCTATCATCTTCTCAAGACATCGTGACGTCATGATGTCTTGAGACAAGTATACACACGCTGTCCGGCGCTGTCAACAATTACATTTGGCAGACCCGCAGTTTTTTTGTCTGAATCATCCAAACACCCCGGTCATAATGGAGGTATCGTTTATGCGCGCATGGGAAATCGAAAAGCTGTCCAGTCAGTGTCAGATCCCCGTCCAGCTGGAGGACAACAACGAGGAGATCTGGCTGGAGCAGGGCACCGCGCAGGAAGAGAGCCTGCACGCCGCCGCCAAGATCTACTGGGGCAGCCGTGTCCCCGGCTCCCTGTTCCGCGACACCATGTCCGTGGCCGCTATTCAGGCCACGGAGAACCGCGGCCGCATCGTGGAGCGCAGCGATGAGCTGCTGCTGGCGGGCTTCCGAGCCATTACGGAAAACGACATCGTGGAACTGCACCGCGCCACCCACCAACTGTTCGAGGGCTGCCGCAATGCCGTCATCGACGAGAGCGCTGACTACTGGCAGTACAGGCTGTATGACACCTTTGACCAGTACGCCGCAGTTGTCCGGCTGCCGGAGCGGCAGGCGGTAGATATGGGCGCGGCGCTGGAGGACCGGCTCCACGCCGGCTGGCTGGGCCAGATCATCGGCGGCGCCTATGGCACTTGCATGGAGGGCTATACCACCGATAATATCCTCAAGGCATACAGCGACCTGCGCCGCTACATCCGCAAGCCCAACACCTATAACGACGACATCACCTACGAGCTGGCGCTGCTGGCCGCCTACGAGCAGCACGGCGCCGGCACCACCTCCCGCGACATCGCCTTTGAGTGGCTGAGCCGCATCGGCTTCGGCTGGTCGGCGGAGGATATGGCTCTGCGCAATCTGCGCTGCGGCATCATGCCGCCGGAGAGCGGCCGCTTCAACAATCCCTGGGGCGAGTGGATCGGCGCCCAGATGCGCGGCACTGTTCTGGGCCAGCTCTATCCCGGCGACGCCGCCGCAGCCGCCCGGGCCGCATGGCAGGACGCGGAGATCTCCCACTTCCACAACGGCATTCTGGGCGAGGTATTCAATGCCATTCTGTGCGCCATGGCCTTCTGTGAAAGTGACACCCGCCGGCTGGTACAGCAGGCGATCGACTGCATCCCCGCCGACAGCCAGTACGGCAGCGTTATCCGCTTCGCGCTGGAGCAGTGCCGCGCACATGACGACTATCTGTCCGCATGGCGGGTCTGCGAGAAAAAGCTGGAGCGCTATAACTGGGTACACGCCTACCCCAACGCGGCCATCGAAGTCATCGCCCTCTGGTTCGGTCAGGGCCACTTCGTGGACACACTGGAGATCTGCGGCATCTGCGGCAAGGACTCTGACTGCAACGCCGCGCAGCTGATGACCATTCTGGGCAGCAGCACCGGCATGGACGGCATCCCGCAGGATTGGGCCGCGCCGTTCCAGGACCGTCTGGATACCTATGTGCGGGGCATGGAACACCTGAGCATCCGCAAGCTGGCGGCCCGCACCGCCGTAGTGGCCCGCAGACTGGCAGAAGTGCGCTGACGCACGATTCGCCTGGGCCAGAGAAAACGCCCCCCCGTCCCCGTGCGGTGGTTCCCCTCACCTCCGCACAAGAAAACCGCCCCCTGATGCAGAAGCATCAGGGGGCGGTCTGGCGTTTTATGAAAAAATCTTGCAAGATCGAATACAAACAGTGTTTTCTCTGTCGAATTATACGTCCTGTTGTCGTTATTCGATGGCCACGATATAGTAATACACCGGTTGGCCGCCGGATAGGGCGCTGACCTCCGCGTCGGGGCACACCGCCTCGAACAGGGCGGCGGCGCGGGCGGCGTCCTCATCGGACACACCCTCTCCGGCGTAGACGGTGATGAACTCGGCGCTCTTGTCCGCCGCCAGATGGGCCAGACGCTCCAGCAGCACGTCGAGGCTGCGGTCGGTGCCCAGCAGCTTGCCGTCGCACAGGGCCAGGTAGTCGCCCTCGTTGATGGCGAAGCCGTCGAAATCGGAATTGCGGGCGGCGTAGGTGATCTGGGCCGTGGTGACGTTAGACGCGGCATCGGTCATGGCCCGCAGGACGTTCTGGGCGTCCGGCTCCTCCGGATCCACGGACATCATGGCGGAGATGCCCTGGGGCACCGTGGCCGTAGGGACGACGATGACCTCCTTCTCCGACAGGCCCACGCACTGCTGGGCTGCCATGACGATGTTCTTGTTGTTGGGCAGGACGAACACCACCTCGCTGGGGGTCTGGTCGATCTCCCGGAGGATGGCCTCGGTGGAGGGGTTCATGGTCTGACCGCCGGACACGATGCGGTCCACGCCCAGATCCCGGAACACGGCGGCAAGGCCGTCCCCGGCGCAGACCGCCAGAAAGCCATAGCGCTTCTCCGGCGCCGCCACGGAGCAGACGCCGTTCTCCAGCTCCTCCTCAATGGCGTCCAAGTCGTCGGTGGACTGGGCCTTGCGGCCCGCCGCCAGATCCGCCGCCTGGGTGCGCATATTCTCGATCTTGGCCAGCTCCAGCGTGCCGTACTTCTGGGCCTCGTTCAGGGCGTCGCCGGGGGTGTCGGTGTGGACGTGCACCTTGAAGGACTCATCATCCTCGCCGATGACCAGACTGTCGCCGATGCTGCTCAGATAGCCCCGCAGGCCGTCCAGCGGACGGTCGGTGGTCTTGCGGACGATGAACACGGTGTCGAAGGCGAAGGTGATGTCCTCATCGCCGATGGCGGCGAAGTCCGCCTTCTCCTCCACCTGCTCCTCCACCTCCGGGATCTCCTCGCCCCGCAGGGCCCGGAGCATGCCCTCCAGAATAATGAGGTAGCCCTTGCCGCCGGCATCCACCACGCCGGCTTTTTTCAGCACGGGGTTCATTTCAATAGTCTCCGCCAGTGTGGCGTAGCCGGTCTTAATGGCCTCGCCCAGCACATACTCGGCGGAGTTCTGCTCCCCCGCCGCCTCCAGCGCACGCTGGGCGGCCAGACGGGAGACGGTGAGCACCGTGCCCTCGGCGGGCTTCATCACCGCGCCGTAGGCGGTGGCCACGCCCTCCTGCATGGCGGCGGCCAGCTGGGCGCCGTCCGCCTCCGCCGTGCCCTTGAGCACCTTGCTCATGCCCCGGAACAGCAGGGATAAAATGACGCCGGAGTTGCCGCGGGCGCCCCGCAGCAGGCCGGAGGCCGTGACCTTGGCGGCCTCGTCCACCGTGGCGGGCTGGCACTTGCGCAGCTCGTTCACCGCGGTCTGGATGGTCAGGCACATATTGGTACCGGTGTCGCCGTCGGGCACCGGAAATACGTTAAGATCGTTGATGGTCTGTTTCTGCTGGGCAATGCAAGCGGCGCCGAAGGCGACCATCTGCTTGAAGGCGCCGCCGCTGATCCTATCTGTCATGTCGTATTTTCTCCTTCTTGGCGATGTCACACCGTGACGGAATCCACGCAGACGTTCACCGCCTTGACGGTGACGCCGGTGTTGAGATTGACCACATATTTGACCTCGCCCATAATGGAGCGGCAGACAGTGGCGATATTGACGCCGTTTTCCACGATGATGTGCAGCTCAATGGAAACGGTACCGTCATCGTTATAAGTGACCTTGACGCCCTTGCTCATGGCCTCCGGGCGCAGGAGATGGACAAGGCCGTCCGTCATGCTGCGCTGGGCCATGCCCTTGACGCCGAAGCAGTTGGTGGCCGCCGCGCCGGTGATGGTGGTGAACACCGCGTCGCTGATGGTGATCTCACCGTGCTCAGTGGGGACTTTTATCATAGCTGACTTCCTTTCTGCGGAAATAGTAACAGATTACATGCAGGCACAATTTAATACGGTATATTATATACTACTTTTCACCGGAGTACAAGAGAAATTTCTGCGGCGTGAAAAAACGAAAAAAAGCAGAGCCTCCGGCCTGACCGGAGGTTCTGCTTTGGGGAGTATGGGCGGCTCAGCCGCGGTTGCCGAAGAAGTAGTTGTAGAAATCCTCCCAGTTGCCGGGCATCTGGCCGTAACCGCCGCCATTGCCGCTGTTGCCGCTGCTCTGGGTGGTGTCCTCCTGAGAGCCGGTGGTCTGGGGCTGGGCATCGAAGGTCAGCTCCGTCTCGATATACTGGCCGCCGCGGTACACGGTGAGGGTCACGGTGTCGCCGGCGCGGTAGCCCTTCATGGCGGCGGACAGATCCTGACGGGAGGTCAGGGTCTTGTCGCCCATCTTGGTAATGACATCGCCCAGACGCAGGCCGGCCTTATCACCGGCGCCGCCGTCCACCACGGAGTAGACGAACACGCCCTGCGTGATATCAATGTTGAACTGTGCCGCCATCTGCTCGTTCATGGTGCCGGCGGTGATGGCCATGTAGGCCTTATCCGTCACGGCCCCGTTTTCCATAATGTCGGTGATGATGCTGCGCACGTCACTGATGGGGATGGCAAAGCCCAGACCCTCCACAGTGGTGCTGGAATAGGTGGAGTACTTGGCGGACACAATGCCCACCACCTCGCCGTACAGGTTCACCAGCGGGCCGCCGGAGTTGCCGGGGTTGATGGAGCAGTCCACCTGGATCATGTTGAAGGGCGTGCCGTCCACGTTGATGGCGCGGTCACAGCTGGAGACGATGCCCTGACTCATGGAGAACGTCAGCTCGCCCAGCGGGTTGCCGATGGCCAGCACGGCGTCGCCCACGTTGACGTCGGCACTCTCGCCCAGCGTTACGGGCTGCAGGCCGGTAGCCTCGATCTTCAGCACCGCCACATCGTAGTCGCTGTCGCCGCCGATGACGGTGGCGTCATAGGTGTCGCCGTCGTACAGCGTCACCTGCACGGAGCTGGCGCCGCTGATGACGTGGTAGTTGGTGACCACATAGCCGTCCTCGGTGATGATGAAGCCGCTGCCGCTGGAGGCGGTCTGGGTGGTCTGGCCGAAGATGTTGGTGCTGGTGGCGGAGCAGTTGATGGACACGGCGCTGTTCACCACGGAGGCGTAGACCTCCGCCGGTTCCATCTTGGTCTGGCCGTCCACGGTCTTGACCTGCACGGACACCGGCTGGCGGCTGCTCTGCTGGATGGTGGCCTTTTCGGCGCGGCCGCTGCTGTTGGCGATGGACGCACCGCCCCAGCCAGCCAGTCCGCCGGCCACGGCGCAGGCCAGCACCAGCGCCGTCACCTTGAGGGCGGTGCGGTGGAAGAAGCCCTGCTTCTTAGGGGGTACCGGCTGATGCGCCGGGGTGCGGTCGGGGTCGGGGGCGTAGTCGTCGCGGGGCAGCTGGTCGCGGTTGGTGTAGCGGTACTGGTCGCTGCTTCTGAAATCATCGTTGTAATACATAAAGTGTGCCTCCTTTTTCGGCAAGTTCCGCTTTTTTGGCTTGTGGCGGCGGGAAAATCGTGGTATGATACCGCCGCCGGGAGCTGTTTTCTTCTCTATGTCTATTAGGATAAGCAGTTTCCTTAATCCAAGCTTTAAGTTTCCGCTGGAAATTTTAACTTTTTGAAAACGAGGTGAGAGTGATGCTGCGTATCGACCAGCTGCGGCTACTACCGGATGAGCCGGAAACCGTACTGCTGCACAAGTGCGCCCGACTGCTGCGGGTAGAGTCGTCGGCGCTGACGGGTCTGACGGTGCTGCGCCGTGCCATCGACGCTCGTGAGAGCCTGACGTTCGTGTATACCGTGATCGTCTCCGCCCCGCAGGAGACGGCGCTGCTCCGCCGCTGCCGGGATAAGCGGGTCACCGCCTATGCACCGGAGCAGTATGCGCTCCCCGCCTCCGTGGACGCCCCGGCGGTGCGGCCCATCGTAGTAGGGGCGGGCCCGGCGGGCCTGTTTGCCGCGCTGGTGCTGGCAAAATGCGGCGCACGCCCTATTCTGTTGGAACGGGGACAGTGCGTGGAGCAGAGGCAGCGGGATGTACAGCGCTTCTGGGCCACCGGCGAACTGGATACGGAGAGCAACGTCCAGTTCGGCGAGGGCGGCGCCGGGGCGTTTTCCGACGGGAAGCTGAACACCGGCACACGGGACGTACGGCACCGATTCATCATGGAGCAGCTGGTGTCCTGCGGCGCACCGGCGGACATCCTCACCGACGCGCTGCCCCATGTGGGCACCGATATGCTGCACATCGCCCTGCAGCGCCTGCGGCGGCAGCTGCTGGACGCCGGGGCGGACATCCGGTTCGGCGCACGGCTGGAGGGTCTGACGGTACAGGAAGGGGCCGTGACAGCCGTTACCGTCCGGAAGGGCGGGACGCTTTACACCCTCCCCGCCCGACAGGTGGTGCTGGCGCTGGGGCACAGTGCGCGGGACACCTTTGAGATGCTGTACGACGCCGGTGCCGCCATGGAGCAAAAGCCCTTTGCCATGGGAGTCCGCATCGAGCACCGGCAGTCGGCGGTGGACGCTGCCCGCTACCGGAGGCTGGCGGGTCACCCCTCCCTGCCCCCCGCCACCTATAAGCTGTCCTGCCATCTGCCCAACGGGCGCAGCGCCTTTTCCTTCTGCGTATGCCCCGGCGGACAGGTGGTGGCCGCCGCGTCGGAGGCGCGGCGGGTGGTCACCAACGGCATGAGCGAGTATGCCCGCGACCGGGAGAACATCAATGGCGCGCTGCTGGTGAACGTCACCCCCGCCGACTTCCCGGACGACCATCCGCTGTCCGGCATCCGGCTCCAGCGGCAGCTGGAGGAGGCCGCCTTTGCCTTGGGCGGCGGCGACTACCGCGCTCCCTGCCAACGGGTGGAGGATTTTCTGGCGGGCCGTCCCTCCGTGGGGGCGGGGAATGTACAGCCCAGCTATCTGCCTGCCGTCACCTACACCGATCTGCATCGCTGCCTGCCGCCTTTTATCAGCGAGACGCTGGCGCTGGCGCTGCCGGAGCTGGGGCGAAGGCTCCGGGGCTATGACGACCCCGACGCCCTGCTCACCGGCGTGGAGACTCGCTCGTCCTCCCCGGTGCGGCTGGTGCGGGACGGGCACTATGAGTCTAATATCCGCGGTGTGTACCCCTGCGGCGAGGGAGCCGGCTATGCCGGCGGCATCCTGTCCGCCGCCGCTGACGGGATGCGCTGCGCGGAAAAAATACTGGAGGTATACAGATGAAAAGGATTGCCGTTCTCGGAAATTTTCTGGAGCCGTCTCATCACGCGCTCATCGACAGCACCGCCGCACACTGCGGCTTTGCGGCGGACTACTACCCCGACAGCCGCGTACCGGCGGAAAAGGCCGGGCAGTACGAGGTGGTGTACGGCATGCCCAAGCCCGCCGACCTCAAGACCTTTACGGGGCTGAAGTGGTTCTGCGGCAACTTCGCCGGGGTGGACGCCTATCTGGATGACGCGCTGTACCCCTCGCCGGACGTGGTGCTCAGCAACTCCTCCGGCGCCTACGGCGTCACCATCGCCGAGCATCTCATCATGGTCACGCTGATGCTGCTGCGCCACGCCGACACCTATGTGCGCCACGCTGACGCCCACTGCTGGGGGCCGGTGGTACCCATGCGCTCCATCATCGGCAGCACCATCACCGTGCTGGGTACCGGTGACATCGGCACGGAGTTTGCCCGCCGGGCCAAGGCCATGGGCGCCAGGGAGATACGGGGCGTCCGCCGGACGAAGAAGCCCGCCGACCCCGCCTTTGACGGCGTGTACACCCACGATGAGCTGGACGGCCTGCTGCCGGACACCGACATACTGGTGATGGCGCTGCCCTCCACGCCGGACACCGTGGGCATCCTGTCCCGCCAGCGCATCGCCCTGCTGCCGGAAACGGCCTATGTAGTCAACGTGGGCCGGGGCACCGCCATCGACCAGCCGGCGCTGACAGAGGCACTGAACGCCGGGAGGATCGCCGGGGCGGCGCTGGATGTGTTCGCCAAGGAGCCTATCCCCGATGGCGACCCCATCTGGGAGGCCAAAAATCTGCTGATCACGCCCCACATCTCCGGCCAGATGAGTCTGGGCTACACCCGGGATAAAAACGTGGCGCTGTTCTGCGAGGATCTGGAGAACTACGCCGCCGGACGTCCGCTGGCGCGGTTCGTGGATCGCCGCGTGGGCTATTGAGCCGGTCATACGCACAGAAAAAGAGGACGCACGGGATGCCCCATGCGTCCTCTTTTTCTGTTTTTACAGTCGGTGTGCCAGCCACACGAACGCGCAGCCCAGCAGGAAGAAAAACGTCAGGATGGCGGAAACGTACAGCCAGAAGCGCTTCGCCCCCAGCCGCGGATAGTCCAGAAACGGGTAGGGATATAGCTTTTGGCTGAAGCCGATGGGCTGTCCCGTCCGCGCCCGCAGCATCACGAAGGCAAAGTAGGCTAGCGGCAGCACCAGCCAGCAGGCGGCATGACGGAGGGTGAGGCCGATCTTGTCCTGCCACAGCAGCCACTGGAGCACCGTCAGGCCCGGCGTGACATAGTGGACGCACAGGTTGGCAAAGCTGTACCGTCCCCGCAGCCAGTCCGCGTCGCCGCTGCGCTTCGCCGCCGGAATCAGTACGAAGGCGTACAGCAGGTGGGTCACATAGATGCACAGCGTCACGCTCAGCGCCGTCACCGGTGCGCTGAGCCAGCGGAACACGCCGCAGGACGGGTCGTGGCCGGCGATGCCCAGCGCCAGCTGGTACGCCAGCACCAGCAGATTGCTCAGGTGGGTGTAGTACACGAAAAAGCCGGCGCGGATACATTTTTTCGCCGGCAGCCACGCCTTTTTATACAGCCCCGCCGCCGTGACCAGCGCGATGGCCAGCGCCGATATACGCAGCATCATTCCATCCTCAGCTCCCGCAGCCGTGCGATCTCCCGGGTGTAGCCCGCCAGATCGTTGGGCGTCTCCAGAATAAAGGGCAGCTCCCGCAGGGCCGGGTGGTTGACAATGCGGCCAAAGGCCGCCTCTCCCAGATAGCCCTCGCCGATGCGGGCATGGCGGTCTTTATGGGCGCCCACCGGGTTCATGCTGTCGTTGATGTGGACGGCCTTCAGGCGGGAAAGGCCGATGACCCGGTCAAACTCCGTCAGCACGCCGTCGATGTCCCCGGCAATGTCATACCCCGCATCGGAGACGTGGCAGGTGTCCAGACAGACGCCCAGCCGGTCATGCAGCGCCGTGCGGTCGATGATGGCGCGCAGCTCCTCGAAGCGGCCGCCCACCTCCGAGCCCTTGCCGGACATGGTCTCCAGCAGCACCGTGGTGTGCTGCTCCGGCTTGAGGATGGCGTTGAGGGTGTCGGCGATCTGGCCGATGCCCACCTCCATTCCCTGCTCCGTGTGGCTGCCGGGGTGGAAATTGTAGTAGCTCCCCGGCAGGTATTCCATACGCTTCAGGTCGTCCGCCAGCGTCATCCGGGCAAATTCCCGTGTCCGCTCCGTCTTAGAGCAGGGGTTGATGGTGTAGGGCGCGTGAGCCACCAGCGGGCCGAAACGGTTTGCCGCCAGCAGTTCCAGCAGCGCCGCCGCATCGGCGGGATCGATGGCCTTTGCCTTGCTGCCCCGGGGATTGCGGGTAAAAAATTGGAATGTATTGGCGCCGATATCCAGCGCCGTCCGCCCCATAGCCAGAAAGCCGTCGGAGGCAGAGAGATGACAGCCGATGGTCAGCATGATGTTGCTCCTTTCAGAGGTTCAGCGTCCGGACGGACGCCTTGCCGTTTTCGATGGTAAGAAGGCCGCAGGTGGGGTGCAGCGGGTCGCCGGCGGCGCCGGGGTTCAGCACCAGCAGCGAGCCGTCGTTGTCCACCAGCGGCCGGTGGGTGTGGCCGAACAGCAGCACCTGCGCGCCGCACTCCCGCGCCGCCCAGACCGCCCGCATGATGTCGGACTTCACGCCCCGTGTGTGGCCGTGGAGCATGAGGATGCGCACGCCGCCCAGCTCCGTGAGCCGCTCCGGCTGGTCACAGCTGCCGTAGTCGCAGTTTCCCGGCACACCCTCCATGGGCAGCATGGGAAACGCCTGCCGCAGCCGCTCCAGATCCCGCTGACAGTCCCCCAGATGCAGCACATACTCGGGACGGGTCAGCTCCACCGCCCGCATCAGGTTGTCCGTCTTGCCATGGGAATCGGATACTACCAGAATGTTCATAGGCCACCCCGCAAATCATTTTCGGCAGGTATTTTACCACAAAACGGTTGAAAAGACAATTCGTTTCCCGTATGATTAGGCAGATGAGGGGAGGTGTTGTCATGACCGGCGGTGTGGTGGAGCTGGATCTCCACGGCATGAATACCTATCAGGCGCAGATCGCAGTGGACGCCGCCCTGCGCCGGGCCGGCGCAGGCACCTACCGGCTGCGGCTGATCCACGGCTATCGCGGCGGCACGGCCATCCGGGATATGCTGTGGCTGACCTACGGGCGGCGCAGTCAGGTCAAGCGCATGGTCAGTGTCAGCGAGGGCGTGACCGAGCTGGTGCTGCGGGAGTATTGAGAAGGGGTGTAAAGGTATGAAGCTTGCGCAGATACAGATGCGGGTGCAGCCGGACAAGGCGGAAAACCTCCGGCACGCGGAGGCGCTGCTGGCCTCGGTGCGGGGCGCGGACATGGCGGTGCTGCCGGAGATGTTCTGCTGCCCCTACGACAACGGGTGCTTCCGCGCCTACGGCGAGGCGGAGGGCGGCGCGGCGTACCGGATGCTGTCCCGGGCCGCGGCGGAAAACGATCTGTGGGTGGTGGGCGGCTCCATCCCGGAGCTGGACGGCGACCGGGTGTACAACACCAGCTATGTGTTCGCGCCGGACGGGCGGTGCGCCGCCCGCCACCGGAAAATGCATCTTTTTGACATCGACGTGGCCGGCGGGCAGCGATTCCGGGAGTCGGACACCCTGACGGCAGGCAGCGATGTGACGGTGTTCGACACGCCGTGGGGAAAGATGGGTTTGTGCATCTGCTTCGACCTGCGGTTTCAGGAGCTGGCGCGGCTGATGACGCTGGAGGGCGCGCAGGTGCTGCTGGTACCGGCGGCCTTCAACATGACCACCGGCCCGGCTCACTGGGAGCTGCTGTTCCGGCAGCGGGCCGTGGATGAGCAGGTGTTCACCGTGGGCGTCTCCCCGGCGCGGGATGAGACGGCGGCCTATGTGGCGTGGGGCCACTCCATCGTCTGCGACCCGTGGGGCACGGTGCTCCGCCAGTGCGGCGCCGGTGAGGAGGCGGCAGTGACGGAGCTGGATCTGGCGCGGGTGTCCGCCATACGCGGGCAGCTGCCGATCCTTTCGGCGCGGCGGACGGACATCTACGAGATCCGAAAAAAGTGATTGCCAAGGCGCGGCAAACAGTGTATAATCGCAAAAAAATACGGCGGAGGTCGTTCATCATGGAAAAAAAATACACAGAGATGACATTGCCTGAGCGGCAGACGGAATACGCGGCCCTGCAGGCGGAATTTGAGGGCGCCAAGGCGCTGCATCTGGCGCTGAACATGGCCCGCGGCAAGCCGGGGCGGGAGCAGCTGGATATGGTAACGCCCATTTTCGGGCTGCTGACGGAGCCGGAGCAGTTCATGTCCGACGGCGTGGAGACCCGGAACTACGGCGAGGTGGCGGGCATCCCCGCGGCGCGGCGGCTGTTCGCGGACATTCTGGGCTGCCAGCCGGAGCAGGTGTTCGTGGGCGGCAACGCCAGCCTGCAGCTGATGTACGACGCCATCTCCAAGGCGTTCACCCACGGTATGCTTCACAGCCAGAAGCCCTGGAGCAAGTTGGACAAGGTGAAGTGGCTCTGCCCTGTCCCCGGCTACGACCGGCACTTCAAGGTGACGGAGAGCTTCGGCGTGGAGATGATCTCCGTCCCCATGACCGCTGACGGCCCCGACATGGACATGGTGGAGGAGCTGATCCGCGACCCGGCGGTAAAGGGTATGTGGAACGTTCCCAAATACTCCAATCCGGAGGGCGTGGTATACGCTGAGGAGACTATCCGCCGTCTGGCGGCCATGAAGCCCGCCGCGCCGGATTTCATGCTGATGTGGGACAACGCCTACTGCATCCACGAGTTCGACTGCGACTTCGTGCCGTTCCCCGACATCATCGGCCTGTGCGCCCAGTATGGCAACGCCGACATGGTGTACGAGTTCGCGTCCACCAGCAAGGTAACGTTCCCCGGCGCGGGCGTGGCGGTAATGGCGTCCAGCGCGGCCAACATCGACTACTTCTCGAAGCTCATCAACATCCAGACCATCGGCTTTGACAAGATCAACCAGCTGCGGCACGTTCTGTTTTTGCAGGATAAGGCTCACACGCTGGCCCTGATGAAGCGGCACGCGGCCATTCTGGCGCCCAAATTCCACGCGGTGCTGGACGGCCTCGACCGGGAGATCGCACCGCTGGGCATCGCGGCCTACAAGCGGCCGCTGGGCGGCTATTTCATCAGTCTGGACGCCATGCCCGGCTGCGCCAAGCGGACGCTGGCTCTGTGCAGGGAGGCAGGCGTCACCATGACCGGCGCGGGGGCCACATTCCCCTACGGCGTCGACCCCCACGACAGCAACATCCGTATCGCCCCCTCCCTGCCGCCGGTGGCGGAGCTGGAGCAGGCCATCGCCGTGTTCTGCATCTGCCTGCGGATGGCGGCGCTGGAGAAGCTGGGCATCTGAACAGAAAAAGGCAAAAAAACAGCGCTGCGGCCGCAGCGCTGTTTTTTTGCCTTTTTATCCTCTGCCGCTGACGCGCAGGCGGTTCAGGGCGCGGGCCAGATTGCCCTGCGCCAGCTGGTACTCCGCCATGCTGCGCTTTTGCCGCAGCTGCTCCTCCGCCTCCTCGCGGGCACGGAGGGCGCGGTTCACGTCGATATCCTCCGGACGCTCGGCGGCGTCCACCAGCAGCAGCACATGGCCGTCCTCGATCTTGAACAGGCCGGGGGCCACGGCGGCGCGGCGATGCTCGCCCTCCGCCGTCTCAAACCGCAGCTCGCCGGCGCAGACAGCGCCCACGGCGTTGCTGTGGTTGGCCAGTATGCCGAACTCGCCGTCGGCGGTGGGCACCACCAGCGACACGCAGTCGCCCCGGTAGAACGGGACGCTGGCCGCCAGAATATCCAGATGGAACGGGGCCGCCATCACATGCCGCCTTTCTTCAGCTGCTCCGCCTTGCGGATCACATCGTCGATGGTACCGGCGTTGAAGAAGGCCGCCTCGGGATACTCGTCCATGCTGCCGGACAGGATCTCCTTAAAGCCGCGCAGCGTCTCGTGCAGCGGCACGAATACGCCGGGGGCGCCGCTGAACTTCTCCGCCACATAGAAGGGCTGGGACAGGAAGCGCTGGATGCGGCGGGCGCGGGCGACGGTCTTTTTATCCTCGTCGCTGAGCTCCTCCATGCCCAGAATGGCAATGATGTCCTGCAGCTCACGGTACTTCTGCAGGGTGGACTGGACGGCGCGGGCGATGTTGTAATGCTCCTCGCCCACGATGTCCGGCTCCAGAATGCGGGAGGTGGACTCCAGCGGGTCCACGGCGGGGTAGATGCCCTGCTCCGCGATCTTACGGCTCAGCACGGTGGTGGCGTCCAGATGGGAGAACGTGGTGGCAGGGGCAGGGTCGGTCAGGTCGTCGGCGGGGACGTACACCGCCTGCACGGAGGTGACGGAGCCATCCTTGGTGGAGGTGATGCGCTCCTGCAGAGCGCCCATCTCACCGGCCAGCGTGGGCTGGTAGCCCACGGCGGAGGGCATACGGCCCAACAGTGTGGACACCTCGCTGCCCGCCTGGACGAAGCGGAAGATGTTGTCGATGAACAGCAGCACATCCTTGTGCTCCACATCGCGGAAATACTCGGCCATGGTCAGGCCCGACAGCGCCACGCGCATACGGACGCCGGGGGACTCGTTCATCTGACCGAAGACCAGCGCCGTCTTGTCGGACACGCCGCTCTCCTGCATCTCGCCCCAGAGGTCGTTGCCCTCGCGGCTGCGCTCACCGACGCCGGTGAAGATGGAATAGCCGCCATGCTCCATGGCCACGTTGTGGATCAGCTCCTGGATCAGCACGGTCTTGCCCACACCGGCGCCGCCAAACAGGCCGATCTTGCCGCCCTTGGGGTACGGCTCGATGAGGTCGATGACCTTGATGCCCGTTTCCAGAATATCGGCGGCAGGCATCTGCTCGGCAAACGAGGGGGCGGGTCGGTGGATCTCCCAGTGGGGGGCGTCGGCGCTGACAGGCGCCTCGCCGTCGATGGGGTCGCCCAGCACGTTGAACATACGGCCCAGCGTGGCCTCGCCCACCGGCACGGAGATGCCGTGGCCGGTGGCGGTGACGGTCAGTCCCCGACTGAGGCCGTCGCTGCCGGCCATCATGACGCAGCGCACCGTCTTATTCTCCAGATGCTGCTCCACCTCCATAGTGTAGCGCGTGCCGTTTGCCTCCACGGTCAGCGCCTCATTGATGGCGGGCAGGCTCCCCTCCGGGAAGCATACGTCGATCACGGGGCCGGAAATGCCCGTGATGGTTCCTTGTTTCATTGAGGTCAGCCCTCCTTTTCTTTCTTGCTGCGCTGGGCGCGCTCACCGGCGGAGACCTCGGTGATCTCCTGAGTGATGGCGGCCTGACGCGCCCGGTTGTACTGCACGGACAGATCCTTCAGCAGCTCCTCCGCATTCTGATCCGCCGCGTTCATGGCGGTCATGCGGGCACTCTGCTCACTGCAGAAGCTGTCCACCAGCGCGCTGTAAATAAAGCCGGTGAGGCAGCTGCGCACCGCGTTGTCCAGCACGGCGGCTGCGTTGGGGACAAACTCGAACATGGAGCCTCCGGCAGTGTCCGCCTTGGCGATGGAAAACCGCTCCCGGTGCAGGGGCAGCAGTTGGGCCTGACGCACCGTGGCCTCCAGTCCGTTTTTCATGTCTGTGTAAATGACGTGTACGGCATTGATCTCGCCGGCATCGTACTGCTCCAGCAGCAGCTCGCTGATCTGGCGGGCACGCTGCAGCGTGGGATTCTGGGCGGTATAGAGAAAGCTCTTTTCGATGGGAATGCCCCGCTGGCTGAACCAGCGGCGGCCATACTCGCCCACCACATACAGCTCCGCGCCCTCGTTGGCGGCCAGAAACTGCTGGGCCTGCCGGATGGCGTTCTGGTTATAGGCGCCGGCAAGGCCCTTGTCCGCCGTGATCAGCAGGCAGGCGGCCACGCCGGGCAGAGGTCTGGCGTTGGCGTCCTCCGGCATGAGATAGCGGCTCTCAATGCTGCTGTCGGCGTTGAATACGCGGCCGATCTCCGTCTGCAGCGCGTCGAAGTAGGGGCGGGTATTGCTGAGATCCTGCTTGGCCTTGCGCAGCTTGGCCTGCGAGATGAGGTACATGGCGTGGGTGATCTTCTGGGTCTGCCGGACGCTTCCGATGCGGCGGCGGATCTCACTTGTGCTGGCCATGGCCTCACCGCCCGCCTGTGCGCCGGAACTTCTCCAGCGCGGTCTTTGCAAAGTCCACGATCTGGCCGCGCACCTCGTCGGTCAGCGCCGCGCCCCGCTCCAGCTCCTGCATGAGCTGGGGCCGGCCGGCGGCAAACTCGCCCAGAAGGTAATCCCGCAGCGAGCAGACCTGCGCCACCGGCACCTGCTGATAGATGCGGGCCATGGCCGTCACCAGCGTGACGATCTGCTGGGCCTGACTCAGCGGGCTGCACCGGCCCTGACGCAGAATGTACATCAGGCTCTGACCGTAGGCCAGCTGGTTCTTGGTGTCCTCGTCCAGATCGCTGGAGAACTGGGTAAAAACCTCCATCTCGCGGTACTGGGCCAGATCGAGGCGCAGGGTGCCGACCGCCTTCTTCATGGCCTTGGTCTGAGCCGCGCCGCCCACACGGGATACGGAAAGACCCACGTTCACAGCGGGGCGATGGCCGGAGAAGAACAGGCTGCTCTCCAGAAAGATCTGGCCGTCGGTGATAGAGATGATGTTGGTGGGGATGTAGGCGGACACGTCGCCGGCCTGCGTCTCCACGATGGGCAGGGCGGTCATGCTGCCGCCGCCCCGTGCATCGCTGAGGCGCGCCGCGCGCTCCAGCAGGCGGGAGTGCAGATAGAACACGTCGCCGGGGTAGGCCTCACGGCCGGGAGAACGTCCCAGCAGCAGGCTCAGGGCGCGGTAGGCGATGGCGTGCTTGGAAAGATCGTCGTAGACGATCAGCACATCCTTCCCCTTGTTCATAAAATACTCGCCGATGGACGCGCCGGCATAGGGCGCGATATACTGCATGGAGGCGGACTCGCCGGCGCTGGCGCAGACGATGATGGTGTACGCCATGGCGTCGTGCTTGCGCAGCATCTCCGCGATCTGCGCCACGGAGCTGGCCTTCTGGCCGATGGCCACGTAGATGCAGATCATATCCTTACCCTTCTGGTTCAGGATGGTGTCGATGGCGATAGATGTCTTGCCGGTCTGGCGGTCGCCGATGATCAGCTCACGCTGGCCCCGTCCGATGGGGAACATGGAGTCGATGGACAGGATGCCGGTCTGCATGGGGGTGTTCACCGGCTGACGGTCGATGATGCCAGGGGCCGGACTTTCGATCATGCGGTATGCATCGGCAGGGATGTCGCCGCCGTCGTCGATGGGTGCGCCCAGCGCATCCACCACGCGGCCGATCATGGCATCGGACACGCCGATGCCGGCGGTCTTGCCGGTACGGTACACGGCGCTGCCCTCGCTGACCTCCTCCACCCGGCCAAACAGGATGCAGCCGATGCGGTGGCCCCGCAGCTCCTGCACCATGCCCCGGATGCCGCCCTCAAAGAGCAGGATCTCGCCGTAGGCCGCGTTTTCCAAGCCTCCCACATAGGCGATGCCGTCCGCCACGGACAGCACGCTGCCCACCTCGCGGGCGCAGACCTCCGGCACCCAGTCCCGGACGGTGTCGCGGATCAGCGGGATCACGGACTGTCCGCCGGCCTTCAGCGCGGCAAGACGCTCCTTCAGCTGATCCAGACGGCCCTCCGCCGTCCAGTCGATGACCTCGGAGCCGATCTCGATGCGGAAGCCGCCGGACACGGTCTTATCCTCCTGCCACGAAAGCTCCACCGGCCGGCCGTATTTCTTCGCCAGCACCTCCTCCAGCTTCGCCTTCTGCGCACTGTCGGGTGGGCAGGCGCTGAACAGTTTGGCTGTCAGACGGGGATCATTCGTGTTCATGCTTCTCCTCCCCCTCGGCTGCGTTTACAAACGCGTCATAGGCGCGGGAAGTCTCCTTCGCCAGCAGCTTCTCCATGGCGGCCTCCGCGATGGACACAGCCTCGCGGTTGGCCTCAGCCACGATCTTCTTGCGGTCATTCTCCGCGTTCTCCCGGGCGGCGGCCATGAGCTTGTCCGCCTGCTCGCGGGCGGCGTCACGCTGCTGCTGGGCATAGGCCTCGGCCTCCTTGGCGGCGGCGGCGCGCTTTTCGTCCAGCTCCGCGTCCAACGCAGCCTGACGCTGCTGCATGGACGCCTCCAGTTCACGGGTGGCCTTCTCGCGCTCTGCGGCGGCGTTCTCCATGTCCTGATAGTGCTTGGCACGCTTATCCATGAAGTTCTTCACCGGCTTGAACAGCAGCAGGTACAGACCGCCCACCAGAATGGAGAAGTTGAACAGGTGCAGCAGGATCTGCTGCCAATCAATATTCAGAGGGATGTTCATAGCTTCTCTCTCCGTTTCTTACAGCACAAAGATGATGAGGATGACCACCAGCAGGGCGTAAATGATGGCGGTTTCCAGGAACACAAGGCCCAGCATCATGGTGGTGCGGATCTTGCCCTCGGCCTCCGGCTGGCGGGCGATGCCCTCAGCGGACTTGGAGATGGCCATGCCCATGCCGATAGCGCCGCCGGCGGCGGCGATGCCGATGGCGATGGCGGACGCCATGGCCTTGGCGCTGTCCACGCTGGTGTCGGCGGTCTGCTCCGTCTGGGCAGGGGCCTCGGCAGCGGGCTCGGTATCGGCGAACGCGGTCACGGTAAACAGTGCGGTCAGGGCCAGCACCAGGCACAGCAGCAGGGCAACAGCCTTCTTATTGGTCTTTTTCATGATCTCTCTTTCCTCCGTCAGTTATTTACAGTTTCAGCTTTGACTTTTTTGGCTTTCTTGGGCTTGGGCGCGTGCTTCTCCGTGGTCTCTCCGTAGAACATGGAGGTCAGGGTGGTAAGCACATATGCCTGGATCAGCGCGTGGAGCAGCGTGAACAGCACGGCTACGATCACAGGGATCACATAGCTCAGCGTCACGTAGTAGTAGACCAGCTCCGTCACCAGCAGGCCGCTGAGCAGCGCGCCGAACATACGGAAGCTCATGGAAATGGGCAGGGAGAAGTCCTTCAGCGCCTTGCCCGCGCCCTTGAGACCGTTGGCCACGATGCCGCCCACCAGAATGACGCCGTAGGACAGGCAGCCCAGCGAAATGGCGGCGTTCACGTCGGACAGCGGGGCCGGCAGGGCGATAGTGTGGCCGTTGGTGGTGATGGCCTGAAAGCCGAACAGCTCAAACAGCGTACCGATAAAGATATACACACCGGCACCGAAGATGTACGCTCCCAGAAATTTGTTGCGGTGGGGGCTGTTGCCCTTGGCCATGCCGTCGAACATACCCACCACAGTCTCCACGGCCAGCTGCAGCCTGCCGGGTACCATCTTGAAGCGGGGGATCGCCAGCAGCCGCAGCAGCAGCGCCGCCAGCAGGATGACGCCCACCACCACCAGCGAGGATATGTACGCGGGGTTCACGTCCTTCAGTCCGAACAGACTGATGCGGTTCGTCCCGTGGAGCACCGCGTCACGCATGGCCTCCTGCACCGACTCCGACTTCCCGTGTCCGGGAACCAGCAGAGAACCGGCAAGCAGAGCCGCTGTGATCAGCAGCCACCCCACAATGAACCTTGTTTTCTTCTTTTTTTCCATCCTTTTATCACCTTCACATACGATCGGGATTTTGTGCCGCTGCGTCGTTTCTTTACGGCACCCGCGGCACGGTGCCCTCCCGGTGCGGCGGGATTCCTTAACGGAATCTTTATGCATCGGATCGGCACCTTGACGCTCCATTTTTTATTATAATAAAAATCCCCATATAACACAAGCATTTTTTCGTGAGATGTGTCTATATATTTCCGCGTTTTTAGTCAAAAAGGAAACAGGCGGCGAAAACTGCCCAAAAAGGCGGGAGCCCGCGGCTTCCGCAGGCTCCCGTGGGGTTATTCTTTCCTTTTTCTGGCAAAGGCTTCCTTCTTGCGGGGAGACATTTTGCCCTTCTGCACCGGCTGGCGGGTCGTGGGCGTGCCCCGGCGGCCCCGGTTTCCGGAGGTCTCCTTCCGGGGACGGCGGGCGGGGCGCTCCGGCTTCTCCGGCTTGGCGGGCGGCTGGCCGTAGGGTTCGCCCTTGCGGGGGCGCAGCAGGCACTCCTTCCCGTAGCCGATGAGATCGGTACGGCCCGTCTCCTCCAGCGCCTCCACCACCAGCGCACGCTTTTCCGGGCGCGACCACTGGAGCAGCGCCCGCTGCATGGCCTTGTCCCGGGGATCGCGGGCCACATACACCGGCGACATGTCCCGGGGGTCGATGCCGGTGTAGTACATACAGGTGGAGAGGGTGCCGGGGGTGGGGTAGAAGTCCTGCACCTGCTCGGGGGTGCGGCCATTCTTATGGAGGAACTCTGCCAGCTTCACCGCGTCACTGAGAGTGCAGCCTGGATGGCTGGACATCAGGTAGGGCACCAGATATTGCTCTGTGCCGTCCTGCTCGTTGAGCTTCTTGTACTGCCGCCAGAACTTCAGGAACACGTCAAAATGGGGCTTGCCCATGTAGTCCAGCACCGAGCTGACACAGTGCTCCGGGGCCACCTTCAGTTGGCCGGAGATATGGTACTGCACCAGCTCCCTGAAGAAGTCCTTGTTTTTGTCCTGCAGCATATAGTCGTAGCGGATGCCGGAGCGGACAAACACCTTCTTGATCTTAGGCAGCTGCCGGAGCTTCTGCAGCAGCTCCGTGTACTCGGCGTGATCGGCGTCCAGATTGGGACACGGCTCCGGCGCAAGGCAGCTGCGATTCTTGCACATACCGCATTTCTTCTGCTTCTGGCAGCTGGTGTGGCGAAAGTTGGCGCTGGGGCCGCCCACGTCGTGAATATAGCCCTTGAACTGAGGGTCCTCCGTCAGCAGTCGGGCCTCCTCCACCACCGACTCAATGGAGCGGCTGGTGACCATGCGGCCCTGATGGAAGGCCAGTGCGCAGAAGTTGCAGCCGCCGAAGCAGCCCCGGTTGTGGGTGATGGAGAACCGCACCTCCTCAATGGCAGGAATGCCTGCGGTGTACATAGGGTGTACCTCCCGCGTATAGGGCAGGTCGTACAGGCGATCCAGCTCCTCCCGGCGCAGGGGGCGGGCGGGGGGATTCACCACCAGCAGCCGTCCCTCGCAGGGCTGGAGCACGGCGCAGCCCCGGATGGGGTCATGCTCGTCGTATTCGATCTTCGTGGCGCGGGCGTAGGCCTCCTTGTCGGCGCAGACCTCCTCATAGGAGGGGCAGAGCGCCTTATGAAAGCGGCAGCCGCTTTCGTCGGCGGCGATATAGGCCGTGCCGGCCACGTCGGTGATCTCCTGCACCGGCGTCTTTTTGGCAAGGCGCCGGGCGATCTCCGCCGTGGCGCTCTCGCCCATGCCGTAAACCAGCAGGTCGGCGGGGGCATCGAACAGGATACTGCGGCGCACCTTATCCTCCCAGTAGTCATAGTGGGCGAAGCGGCGCAGAGACGCCTCCAGCCCGCCGATGACGATGGGCGTGTCGGGAAACGCCTCCCGCGCCCGATTGGTGTAGACGATGGTGGGCCGGTCAGGGCGATGACCCATCTCGCCGCCGGGACTGTACAGATCCCGTGTGCGGCGGCGCTTGGCCACCGTGTAGTGCGCCACCATGGAGTCCAGATTGCCGCCGCCGATGAGTACGCCGTACCGGGGCTTGCCCATGGCGCGGAACGCCTCCGCCGAGTGCCAGTCCGGCTGAGCCAGAATGGCCACGCGATAGCCCTCCGCCTCCAGCAGGCGGGCGATGAGGGTGGAGCCGAAGCTGGGGTGGTCAATGTAGCCGTCGGCGGTGACCACCAGAAAATCGTAGTAGTACCAGTCGCGCTGGATCATCTCCTCGCGGCTGACAGGCAGAAATATCTCGCCTCTTGTCATGGGGCAGCTCCTTTCAGGGACGGTATTCCGCCGGAATGGGCGGCAGCTGGACGCGAATGTCCTTCTCCATCACGTCGCCCTCCAGCGGATAAAAGCCCAGACGGGCGAAAAAACGCCGCAGATCCTTGTCGCTGCAGCGCAGGCGCAGGTACTCCGCCCCGCGATGCCGCCAGTACAGCAGCACGCGGCCCATGGGTGCGATGCCGTGGCCGGTGCCGCGATACGCGGGATCCATCCAGTACCAGCCCAGCCAGCCCACGCCCGGCTCCTCCTCCGGCAGCAGCTGAAGCGCGCCGATAAAATCCTCCTCGCAGCGGATGCCGATGGCCTCGCCGCCGTCGGGAACGTGGAAGCGCCGGCGCAGCTCCTCCGGCAGGGGGACGTAGTCCTCGCCGGGATCCACCATCTTGGCGCTGCGCCACCAGCTCTGGCGGGCAAAGGTGGACAGTCCCCGCTCCGTCAGGTGGCTGTTGTCATCGCGGTACTCCACCCGCAGTTCCCCGTTGTCCCATGTCAGCAGGGATACGGCGGTGTTGTCGCCGTGAGGCGTGTCGCCGATGCCGGACAGGGGGACGCCCTGCAGCGTGCCCAGTACGATACGCAGAGCCGCGCCATGGGAGAACACGGCCACAGCACCGCCGTCATGGGCCGCGCCGACGCGGTGCAGGGCGGGGATGTAGCGATCCAGCACATCCTGTGCCGTCTCGCCGCCCTCCACGCGCCACAGATCCACCCGGCGGTTGAAGTGGTACATCTCCTCCGGGTGCAGCTTGTTCAGCTCATGCCACGGATGATCCTCCCACACGCCCATGCAGATCTCCCGGAAGGCCGGCTCCAGATGGAGCGGCAGCGCCTTGGGCAGCCAAATGGCCCGGGCAGTGATCTGCGTACGGTACAGGTCGCTGGCGTACACCGCGTCGATGTCCACATCCTGAAACCGCTGGCGCAGCGCGTCGATCTGCTGATAGCCGCGGTAGTTGGTGATCAGTCCGTTGTGCCAGCCGTGGGCAATGCGGTAGAGATTGCCCTCCGCCTCCGCGTGGCGGATGAGATAGATCTTCGTCATACCACCGTCACCCACTGCTTCATCTCGCGGACGGCGCCGTCCATGGCCTCCGCCGCATCCGGGGCGAATTGCAGGTCAAAATCCACGGCCATAGCGCCGTGGCCGTACTCATCAAAGGCGGGGACGGCGTTCTCGCCATCGCACTCCGGCAGCAGCAGGAAGGACTTGGGACACAGGCGGCGCACGTCCCGGATATCCAGACTGTACCCGCTGCCCACCACCAGAGACGCGCCACGGCGGGCCATCTGCTCCGCCACCGCCAGATACAGCGGACGGTCGCCGGCCATCAGGTTCTGCACCTCGCCGCCGCTTTTGTTGCAGGTGCGCACCAGCGCAAACACCGCCTGCTCCCCGGCGTCACAGCAGTCGCTGCCCATGTAGGGGTCCACGGTAATGGCATCCGCGCCGTAGCTCTGCCACAGGGCAGGCTCCTCCGCGCCCATGCCCAGAATGACGTACAAGCCCTTGGCGTGGGCGGCGCTGATGAGATTGGCCAGCACGTCCGCGCCCATCATGCCATAGCGCAGGTAGCTGGCGCCGTGGAGCATGACGGCGGGCAGCTTCTCCGCCGCCGCGTCCAGCAGGGTGGTGCCGTGCCAGCGCAGGGCCTCCGCCTCGGCCATGCTGCCGGGGCCGAACATGTCGGTGAAGTTATTCAGGATCTTGGGACTGAGCTTATCCGGCTCCGGCCGAAGCCCCAGTGCCAGCGGCGTCTTCTTCTCGCGGATGCGCTGCTGCAAAACAGTAACGGACATGGAAGCGTCCTCCTTTGTGTCGTGAAAAATACATTAAATGATATTATAACGCGGCGCAGGGGGATTTGGCAAGAAACACCGCGTGTTTTTTTCTGTGAACAGGAGATACTGCCACTGTACGGAAAAGGAGTGATGTAAGATGAACATGACCGCATTCCTGCGGGGCGTATGCGTCGGCATGGTGGCCGGCGCGGCGGCGGACATGGCGGCGCATCCCTACCCGAAGGCCAGAAAAACCGCTGTTGGCAAGGCCATGCAGCGGATGGGTAACGCTCTGGATTCGGCGCTGGTCACTGTCACGTCCATGCTGCACTGAGGTATCGCACAGGCAGGCGGCGGAGGGGAACTCTCCTTCCGCCGCCGCTCTGTGTAAAAAAAGCGGCGTTTTCCGGGAATTCTATCTTGACAAGGCCGCTTTTTTTGTTATAATAGTCAGTGCTGTTCGTCGCAGAACTGAATATATGCAGTGGTATCGAAGAGGTCATAACGAGCACGACTGGAAATCGTGTTGTCGTCAAAAGCGGCACGAGGGTTCGAATCCCTCCCACTGCGCCAGAAAAGCCTGAACGATGCCATGCGGTGAAAGCCGCATGGCATCAGGCATCTTTGCCGACAGGCTCCGTGAAAACCCCGACCGCTTTCGAGCTGTCGGGGCCGTTTGTCAGCATGCTTTCCCGGCATCGCGCCGGGTATACGTCAAAGGAAGGAGTGTATCGTACATGGCCGCTGCCACCACAAAGGATATGACCCACGGCGTGCCCTGGCGGCTCATCGCCGGGTTCGCTGTCCCCGTCTTTCTCAGCCAGCTGTTCCAGCAGCTGTACAACACCGCCGACTCCCTGATCGTCAGCAACTTTCTGGGTGACAACGCGCTGGCCGCCGTCAGCGCCTCCGGCCCGCTGATCTTCCTGCTGGTCAGCTTCTTCGCCGGCGCCGCCAGCGGCGTGGGCGTGGCCATTGCCCGCTATTTCGGCGCGGGGGACTACGACAAGGTGTCCCGCACCGTCCACACTGCCGTGCTGCTGGGACTGATCAGCAGTCTGATCCTCACCGTCATCGGTGTGCTGTTCACCCCCACCCTGCTGCGGTGGATGGACACCGACCCGGAGGTGCTGCCCGACGCCATCGGCTACTTCCGGTGCTACTTTGCCGGTGTGGGTGCGGGTGTGATGTACAATACCTTTACCGGCATTATGAACGCGCTGGGCGACAGCAAGCGCCCGCTGTACTTCCTGATCATCTCCTCCCTGACCAACGTGGCCCTCGACCTGCTGTTCGTGGCGGTGTTCCGCTGGGGCGTATGGTCGGCGGCGCTGGCCACCATCATCTCGCAGGCACTCAGCGCCGTGCTGTGCGTCATCCATCTGGCCAAGAAGGGCACTATCTACCAGCTGAAGCTGTCCGCCCTGCGGATGGACGGCCCGCTGCTGCGGGAGATCCTGCGCTACGGCCTGCCCGCCGGTGTGCAGAACTCCGTGATCGCGCTGGCCAACGTGGTGGTGCAGACCAACATCAACTCCTTCGGCAAGATGGCCACGGCGGCCTACGGCGCGTACTCCAAAATCGAGGGCTTCGCGTTCCTGCCTGTCACCAGCTTTACCATGGCTATCACCACCTATGTGGGCCAGAATCTGGGCGCGGGTATGAAGCCCCGTGCCAAGAAGGGCGCCATCTTCGGCATCGCGGCGGCGGCTATTATCGCCGAGCTGATCGGCGTGGCCACCTATCTGGGGGCGCCGTGGCTGGTGAAGCTGTTCTCCCGGACGCCGGAGGTTATTGAGCTGGGCGTGCTGGAGACGCGCACCATCTGTCTGTTCTACTGCCTGCTGGCGTTCTCCCACGCCATCGCCAGCGTGTGCCGGGGCGCTGGCAAGGCCTTCGTGCCCATGACCATCATGCTGGGCGTATGGTGCGTGTTCCGTATTTTCTACATTACGCTGATGATGCAGTGGCGGCACGAGATCATCTACGTCTACTGGGCGTACCCCATCACATGGGCCATCAGCTCGGTGATCTACCTGTTCTACTTCCTGTTCTCCAACTGGCAAAACGGCTTTGACCCCAAGCCGGAGCTGCCGGAGCACAAGCACCATCACCACTTCCACCTGTTCCACCACAGATAAGCAGAAAAAAGGCAGGCGGCGCAAAGCGCCGCCTGCCTTTTTTCCGTCTCTTTGTCTCTTAATACGCCACGCCCCAGTAGATGTCGGTGGTGGCGGGCTTGCCGCACATGACGCACCTGCCCTCGGTGCCGGACTGGTGCAGCGGCATACAGCGGCTGGACACACCGGCCTTCTCCTTCATGGCCAGCTCGCACTCCAGACTGCCGCACCATTTGGTGCGGGCGAAGCCGCCCCTGCCCTGCGCCATCTCCTTGACCTCCTCCCAGGAGGTCATATCGAAGGTGTTGTCCTCCAGATTCTTCTCCGCCATGGCATACAGGTTGTCGTGGACATCCTGCAGCAGCTTCTGCACGGTGCTCTCCAGCTCCGTCAGCGGCACGAATATCTTCTCGCCGGTGTCACGGCGGGCGATGCAGCACTGGGCCTTCTCCATATCCTTGGGCCCGATCTCCACCCGCAGGGGCACGCCCTTCATCTCGTACTGGGCGAACTTCCAGCCGGGGGACTGCTCGCTGTCATCCGTTCTGACCCGCAGGCCGATGGCCGTCAGACGCTCCTGCAGCGCGGCGGCGGCATCCAGCACGCCGGGCTTATGCTGGGCGATGGGCACCACCACCACCTGAATAGGGGCGATAGCCGGAGGCAGTACCAGACCGTTGTTGTCGGAGTGGGTCATGATGCACGCGCCGATGAGGCGGGTGGTGGAACCCCACGAGGTCTGGAACGGGTATTGCAGCTTATTGTCCCGGCCGGTGAAGGTCACATCGTAGGCGCGGGAGAACTTGTCGCCGAAATAGTGGCTGGTGCCGGACTGGAGGGCCTTGTGATCCTTCATCATGGCCTCGATGGTGTAGGTAGCCTCGGCGCCGGCAAACTTTTCCTTGTCGGTCTTGCGTCCCTTCACCACCGGCATGGCCAGCGCGTCGCGGCAGAAATCGGCGTAGCAGTTGAGCTGCTGCTCCGTCTCGGCGATGGCCTCCTCCGCCGTCTCGTGAATGGTGTGCCCCTCCTGCCACCAGAACTCGCGGCTGCGCAGGAAGGGACGGGTGGTCTTTTCCCAGCGGATGACGGAGCACCACTGGTTGTACAGCATGGGCAGCTCACGGTAGCTCTGCAGCACGTTGTGCCAGTGGTCGCAGAACATCGTCTCGGACGTGGGGCGGAAGGCCAGGCGCTCCTCCAGCTGCTCGCTGCCGCCGTGGGTGACCCACGCCACCTCCGGAGCAAAGCCCTCCACCAGCTCGCCCTCCTTCTTCAGAAGGCTCTCCGGGATCAGGACGGGCATGGCCACGTTGACATGGCCGGTTTTCTTGAACATGCCGTCCATGATGCGCTGGATATTCTCCCAGATGGCATAGCCGTAAGGCCGCAGGATCATGAAGCCCTTCACGGAGGCGTAGTCCACCAGCTCCGCCTTCAGGCAGATGTCCGTATACCACTTGGCAAAATCCTCCTCCATGGGAGTGATCGCTTCCACATTTCTCTGATCCTTAGCCATTGTCTCATACCATTCCTTTGTTTTTTATAGTGCATACGCAACTTGGTATTTTACCTGCCGATGCTGCCGTTGTCAAGATTCCGCCGGAAAAAGACCGCCCTAAGACGGTCTTTTTCCGGCATATCATCCTTATTCGTTACCGGGGAAGCTGGGGATGGTGGCGAAGCCCCGCTGGAGATCCTCATCAGTGGGGACAGTGTCGCTCATCACACCGTCGTTGTACTTGCCGTAGGCCACCATGTCGAAGTAGCCGGTGCCGGTAAGGCCCAGTACGATGGTGCGCTCCTCCCCCGTCTCCCTGCACCTCAACGCCTCGTCCATGGCCACACGAATGGCGTGGCTGCTCTCCGGCGCAGGCAGGATGCCCTCGCAGCGGGCAAACAGCTCCGCCGCCTCGAACACGGCGGTCTGCTCCACGCTGCGGGCCTCCAGATAGCCGTCGTGGTACAGCTGAGAGACGATGCTGCTCATGCCGTGGTAGCGCAGGCCGCCGGCGTGGTTGGCAGAGGGGATGAAGCCGTTGCCCAGCGTGTACATCTTGGCCATGGGGCAGATCTTGCCGGTATCGCAGAAGTCGTAGCGGAACACGCCCCGGGTCAGGCTGGGGCAGGAGGCCGGCTCCACGGCAATGATGCGGTAATCCGCCTCGCCCCGGAGCATCTGCCCCACAAAGGGGGAGATGAGGCCACCCAGATTGGAGCCGCCGCCGGCGCAGCCGATGATGGTATCGGGTTTGATGTGGTACTTCTCCAACGCCGCCATGGTCTCCAGCCCGATGACGGACTGGTGCAGCAGCACCTGATTGAGGACGCTGCCCAGCACATAGCGGTATCCCTCCCGGCTGGCGGCAGCCTCCACCGCCTCGCTGATGGCGCAGCCCAGAGAGCCGGTGGTATCGGGGAACTCCGCCAGAATTTTTCTTCCCACCTCGGTGGTGTTGGAGGGGGACGGCGTCACGTTGGCGCCGTAGGTACGCATGACCTCGCGGCGGAAGGGCTTTTGCTCATAGGAGCATTTGACCATGAACACCCGGCAATCCAGTCCCAGATAGGCGCAGGCCATGCTCAGGGCCGTGCCCCACTGGCCGGCGCCCGTCTCGGTGGTGACGCCCCGCAGCCCCTGCTGCTTGGCGTAGTACGCCTGTGCAATGGCAGAGTTCAGCTTGTGGCTGCCGGAGGTGTTGTTGCCCTCGAACTTGTAGTAGATATGGGCGGGGGTATCCAGCTTCTCCTCCAGACAGTAAGCGCGAACCAGCGGGGACGGACGGTACATCTTGTAGAAATCCCGTATTTCCTGGGGGATAGGGATATACGCGGTGGCATCGTCCAGCTCCTGCTTCACCAGCTCATCGCAGAATACATGGGCCAGCTCCTCCGCCGTCATAGGCTGGAGAGTGGCGGGATTCAGCAGGGGCGCGGGCTTGTTGGCCATGTCCGCCCGGACGTTGTACCAGCTGCGGGGCATTTCGTCCTCGGCGAGGTAAATCTTATAGGGGATGGCAGTCTTGTCTTTCATGGTCATTTCCTCCTGAAGTAAAATGCCGCACTTATGCGAAATAGTCGATCCTCATGGCGTGCTTCACCTTGTCCAGCGTCTGGGCCGCCGCCTCCTTGGCCACGCCGCTGCCCTGCCGCAGGATCTCCAGAATGGCGTCGGGATCCTTGGCCAGTTCCTGACGGCGGGTGCGGATCGGCTCCAGCGTCTCCTGCAGCACATTGTTCAGGAACTTCTTCACCTTCACGTCGCCCAGGCCGCCCCGCTCATAGTGGGCCTTCAGCTCATCCAGATTGGCGTAATCCGGCAGGTAACGGGCGAAATGCTCGTCGGTGCAGAAGGCATCCAGATACAGGAACACCGGGTTGTCCTTGGTGTTGCCGGGGTCGGACACCAGCAGGTGGTTAGGATCGGTGTACATGCCCATGATCTTGGTGCGGATGTCGTCCGGCTCATCAGCCAGATAAATGCAGTTGCCCAGAGACTTGCTCATCTTGGCCTTGCCGTCTGTGCCCGGCAGGCGCAGGCAGGCGGCGTTATCGGGCAGCAGCGCCGTGGGCTCCACCAGCGTCTCGCCGTACAGCTCGTTGAAGCGGCGGACGATCTCGCGGGCCTGCTCCAGCATAGGCAGCTGGTCCTCGCCCACGGGCACGGTGTCGGCCATGAAGGCGGTGATGTCCGCCGTCTGGCTGACGGGGTAGGTCAGAAAGCCCATAGGGATGCTGTGGTTAAAGCCACGCAGCTGGATCTCCGCCTTGACGGTGGGGTTTCGCTCCAGACGGGCCAGCGTCACCAGATTCATGTAGTAGAATGTCAGCTCCGTCAGCTCGCTGATGTGGGACTGCACCAGAATCGTGGACTTGGCGGGGTCAATGCCGCACGCCAGATAGTCCAGCGCCACCTGCATGATGTTGTCCCGCACCTTTTGGGGATGGTCAAAGTTGTCGGTGAGGGCCTGTGCGTCGGCGATCATGAAGAACAGCTTCTCAAACCTGCCGCTGTTCTGCAGCACCACGCGGTTACGCAGAGAACCGACGTAGTGGCCGACGTGGAGGCGTCCGGTAGGGCGGTCGCCGGTGAGGATAATCTTTCCCATGATGATGTTTCCTTTCTGTATGAAAAATATTTTGAGACAACAAAAAACGTCCTGTCCCATGGAATTCCATGGGACAGGACGTAAGCTACGTTCCTGCGGTACCACCCAAATTGGCAAAATGCCCGCTCTGCACGCACGATCATGCGCTCCGCCGGGGTAACGGCCGCGGCTGCCGTCGGGTATTACTCGCCTGTGCAGACTTTCTCCCCGCCCTCGTAAGGCCATTCGCCGCACGTTCCGCTGCCGCGCTCCCACCGCTGCGCCGCTCTCTGAAAGTTTCCCGTGCAGGTACTTCTCTTACTCAATGGTTTTTGAATATGGGGTTATTGTAGCACCTTTTTCCCGGATGTCAAGGGGTTTTCTCACAATGCCCGCAAAAACTCCGGCTTCAGATCCCGCCGCCCCGCCAGCGCGGCGGCGATCTGCCCCAGCAGGGCGTCCCGGTCGCCGTTGAGAGTCCCCTTCAGCGTCAGGTAGTTGCTGGCGTGGTTGGCCCGGAACACGGTACCCTCGCTGTCCACGTTCCGCAAGAATAGCTCCGTCTCCTTCAGCACCTCCGGCGGACTGAGAAGCGTAAAGCTGCCGTCCTTCACCCACGACTCCAGCGGCGTGCCCGGCTCTACCATCAGCGTCAGCAGCCCCAGATAGTCAGGTTTTATCTCGCTGACGGCCTTGGCGGTGTCCACCGCGTGCTGCTGCCACAGCTCCACACTACCGAGGCCGGATATGGCTGTCACCGACAGGGTCAGGCCGCACCGCCGGGCCTTTTGCCCCGCCGCTACGATGGCGGCGGCATCGTGGCCCTTCTGCATCCGCGTCAGCACCGCGTCGCAGCCGGATTCCAGCCCCATATACACCATCTTCAGCCCCCGGGCGCGCAGCAGGCGCAACTCGTCCTCGCTCTTGACCTGCAGACTGGTGGGCGAGGCATAGCAGGTGACCCGCTGACACTCCGGGAACAGGCCGTACACCAGCCCCAGGATCTCCGCCAAGTCCTCGGTGCGGCGCATCAGTGCGTCGCCGTCAGCCAGAAAGACCCGCTCTACCCGGCGGTAGACCCGCCGCGCCAGCTCGAAGTCCTCCCGGATCTCCGCCATAGGGCGCATGGAAAAATGCTTGTCGTCGTACATGTCGCAGAAGGCGCAGCGGTTGTGGCTGCACCCGTAGGTCACCTGCACGATGAGGCTGTACGCCTCGCTGGGCGGCCGATAGACCTTACCTTTGTAGCGCATGGGATCACACTCCTTTGCGGACATTATGACACAGTTTTTGCCGTTTGAAAAGTGGTATGTTTCCGCTTTTCCCGGCATAGGGTGGGACATCTCAACAAACGAGGTGTTCAAAATATGGAACTGAATTACAACCGCGTCCATCTGTGCGGGCAGGCGGCGGATATCCCCACCTTGTCCCACGTCAACCACGGCTGCGCCTTCTACCGGTTCACCCTGTCGGTGCTGCGCCTGTCCGGGCAGGCGGACAAGCTGCCGGTCATCGTACCCAAGACACTGCTGGACGCCGTACCGGTGACGGAGGGGGTCACCGTCACGGTCATCGGGCAGCTGCGCTCCTTCAACAACAAGAGTGGGCAGGGCAGCCGGCTGGTAATCTCTGTGTTTGCTCATCAGCTCACGCCCGGCGGGGAGAGTCCCTTCAACCAGATCCAGTTGTCCGGCGTACTGTGCAAGACGCCGGTGCTGCGGCGCACGCCGCTGGGCCGGGAGATCTGCGACATCATATTGGCGGTGAACCGCCGGTACGGCCGGGCAGACTACCTGCCGTGCATCGCGTGGGGCGCGGTAGCGGCGCAGGCGGCGGATATGCACACCGGTCAGCGGCTCACCGTGGAGGGACGTGTCCAGAGCCGCGCCTACACCAAAAATCAGGACGGCGTATTGACAGAGCGGACAGCCTACGAGGTGTCTATTATGCGTCCGGCGGAGATTGAGGAGTTTCTCATACATATTCCCCGTTGAAAATATAGGGCATGAATGGTATGATACTGTAAAAGACAGTTTTGTACGAAAGAGAGAATATCATGCAGCATCACTTCCACTTTCATCTGTACCACCATGCGCGGCATCACGCCCGCTACGATGTGGACATGACGCAGGGCAGCACCACGCGGCACCTCATCAATTTTGCCCTGCCGCTGCTGGCGGGCAACCTGTTCCAGCAGCTATACAACATGGTGGACACCTGGGTGGTGGGCAACTTCGTCAGCAATGAAGCGTTCTCCGCCGTGGGAACGGTGACGCCGATCATCAACACGCTTATTGGCTTTTTTCTGGGGATGTCCAGCGGTGCCGGTGTGGTCATCAGCCAGTACTACGGCGCTCACAGGCCGGAGAAGGTACACGAGGCCGTCCACACCGCCATGCTGCTCACCATTGTCATGGGTGTGGTATTCACCGGCGTGGGTATCGCCATGACGCCGCTGATGCTGGAGCTGATGAAAACGCCGGCGGAGGTGGCGCCGGATCAGACGGTTTATCTGACCATCTACTTCGCCGGGATCATGGGGCTTCTGCTGTACAACATGGGCTCCGGTATTCTGCGGGCGGTGGGCGACTCGCGGCGGCCCTTCTATTTTCTGTTGGTGTCCGCCGGGGTGAATACGGCGCTGGATCTGCTGTTCGTGCTGAAATTCGGCATGGGCGTGGAGGGCGTGGCCTACGCCACCATCATCGCGCAGGCGGTGTCCGCTGTGCTGACCATCGCGGTGCTGATGCGCTATGACGGCAGCGTGAAGCTGTCGCTGCGGAAGCTGCGCATCCATTGGGATATGCTGAAGAAGATCGTGGCGGTGGGCATCCCCGCCGCGCTGCAAATGGCCATCACCGCATTTTCCAACGTGTTCGTACAGGGCTACATCAACCACTTCGGCGCGGACTGCATGTCCGGCTGGACAGCCTACACCAAGATCGACCAGCTGGTGATCCTGCCGGTGCAGTCCCTGTCGCTGGCGTCCACCACCTTTGTGGGCCAGAATCTGGGCGTGGGTAATGTGGAGCGGGCCAAGGGAGGCGTGCGGCAGGCGCTGTACCTGTCCGTGGCCGTCACCGCCGTGCTGCTGGTGCCCGTCCTGCTGCTGGCGCCCGATCTCACCGCCTTCTTCAACAGCAAGGCCGAGGTGGTGTCCTACGGCGCGCTGCTGCTGCGGCTGCTGTCGCCGTTCTATTTCTTCTTCTGCATCAATCAGATCTACTCCGGCGCGCTGCGGGGCGCGGGCAACAGCCAGGTGCCCATGTTCATCATGCTGGGTTCCTTTGTGGTGTTCCGGCAGATCTACCTCTATGTGATGGCCAACTTCATCTCCAACGAGATCGTGCCCATCGCCCTGAGCTATCCCGCCGGATGGTTCGTGTGCAGCGCGGCTACGCTGCTCTACTACTCCCGCTGCAAATTCGACAGCCACCGGCTGGTGGAGGATGTTTAAATGAACAAGTGTGAGACGTGCGTGTTTTACCTCTATGACGAGGATTACGATGACTATGTGTGCGACATGGATCTGGACGAGGACGAGATGTCCCGATTCCTGTCGTCGGATACGGGAGACTGCCCGTTCTGGCGGCCGGGGGACGACTATCTCACCGCACGGAAGCAATAACGGAAAAAGGACGGCGTGAGCCGTCCTTTTTTGTTGTCATGCCGTTTCCCAATGGGCGTAGAGCGTCACCGTCCGGGGTGACGACCAGTCCGTTTCACCGTTCCGCTCCCCGAAGAACGCCGTGGCCGGCAGCGTCTCCACCGGTGCGCCGTCCGCGTCGTACCAGCCCGCGAAACGTCGGCCCGCCTGCTGCGGCGCCGGGTAGGCGCAAAGGTACACCATGCCGCCGGAGGCCATGGGCACGGAGGCGTCGTACTCTGCGGCGTTTGCGCCGTCGTCCAGCACCAGCCGCCACGGGTAGCGGCCCGTACCGTCTCCCTGCCAAGCGGCGCGGAGCACCAGACGGCGCTGGCCGCTCTCATCGGGGCGGATGACGGCGGCGTCCTCCGCCGTCAAAGGATCGGGCATCAGACGGTACACCCTGCCGCCGGCGGTGTCGTACCTCCCTACCCAGCCCAGAAACGTGTAGCCGCCCGTCTCCGGCTGTTGGAGTCGGGGCAGGGACAGCGGCGCGTCCGCCAGCGCGGACATCTCCACTGCCCTGTCCTCCCACAGCAGCAGCGGCTGGCCGTCCGGGCCGAAGGTGTCGTTATAGGCGGTGCAGTACAGCGTACCGGTGAGGGGATACGTCTCCTCCTGCACCGGCAGGGTGTCCGGTGTCGCCGGCGTGTCCGGGGCTGTGATGCCGAAAAAGGCCGCCGTGGTCAGCGCCGTCAGGCCTGCCAGTGCGTACAGTGCCTTTTTCCACCAGCGCCCGCTTTTCTTCGCCGCCGGGGTCGGGTCGCCGGTCTGCTGGAACTCGTCAGGCAGCGGCGTGAACTCCGCTGCGGCGGAAAATTCCGGCGGTACGGCGGAAAATTCCTGCTTTTTCCCGTCCATGGCCGCTTACCGGTTGTGTACGTCCAGCTGGGGGTAGGGGCACTCCACGCCAAGGCGGCGGAAGCCCAGCAGCAGGTCGCGGTTCAGGATACGGGCAGTGGAATACACATTTCGCTCGGACACGTTCACCACGAAGCGCAGCAGGATGCCGGATGCCTCCAGCGCCTGCACGCCCAGATACACGGGCGCGCTCTCCATGGTGTCGGTATGGTTCCGGTATATCTCCTCCAGCAGCGCGGGGAGCCGGGTCTCCAGCGTTTCGATGTCCGTTTCGTAGGGAATGGAGATGTCGCACACCGTCTTGGAGGAGTTGTCGGAGCGATTGAGGATGTTCTTCATCTCCGAGTTGTTGATGATCTTCACGTTGTCGCCGGAATCGGTGATGCAGGTGGTGCGGATACCGATGCTGGTAACAGTACCCCGGAAGCCGTTGACCTCCACGATATCGCCCACGTTGTACTGGTTCTCCAGCAGCATGAACGCGCCGATGACCACGTCGGCGATGAGGCTCTCGGCGCTGAAGCCCACGATCAGGGCCAACACACCGACGCTGGCGATGATGGTGCCGATGTTGACGCCCAGAATGCCCAGACCGCCGCACAGGATAACGATGACCGCCACATACCGCACAAGGCTGGCCGTCAGACTCAGCACGGAGCGGGCCCGGTGGCTGGTGGGCCTGATGAGCCCCAGTACCAGCACGACCAGATTCTCCGCCAGCAGGACGCCGAACACCAGCAGCGCCAGCTTCAGCAGCGCCGTACCGTTCACGGTGAACAAGGCGGCCAGCTCCGCAAAGTCGAAGGCCTTCAGCGCAAGGCCCGCCCCGATGGCCGCCGCCAGCAGCAGCGCGTACATCAGTACGCGGCGGGGCGTGCCCTTTTTGTTTCGATCCTTCATAGGAACACTCTCCTTTTCCCTCTTTCTATGGCCATGATACCACATACACCGCCGTGTTTCAACCATTTGACGCAAAGAGACGCAGCCCTTCGGCTGCGTCTCTTTCGTCTTCCCCCACGGGACAAAACTCTGCACCACGATACTCCCCCCAGTGGACAGAGCAGGAAACTGTGCGTTTAGGCGATCTCGTCCTCTTTCCGGCGCAGGCACAGTGCGCTGCCCGTCAGGCCCAGCAGAGCCATGGCGGCGTAGCCCAGCACACCGGCGTCGGAGGTCTTGGGTGAGGAGCTGATACCGCCGATGGTGAATTCCATGGAGGCGTTCCCCTCAGAGGACAGGATGGTGATGGTATGGGTGCCCGCCTGCAGCGTCTGCAGGTACACCGCCTTCAGATAGATCTCGATATCGTCGCCCTCCGCAATGTAGCGGGAGGGATCCAGCGTCACGCCGTCCACCTGCACCCCCAGGAAGCTGGCGATGCCCGCAGTGGAGCGGAACGTCAGCCCGTAGATGCCGCCGGAGTAATCCGTGGCGGATCGGCCCTCCGCAGTGGGCACAGCCACCATGGTGGGGCCGCGGCGGATGGGGCCGGGATCGGGTGTAGGCTCGGGATCCGGGTCAGGCTTGGGGCCGGGATCGGGGTCAGGCTTGGGGCCGGGATCAGGCGCAGGATCGGGCTTATCGGAGCCCGCGTCCTTCCACAGCGCCACCACCGTGACATCGCTCATCACGCGGTAGACCGTACCGGCCTTGTAGGACACACCGTCGATCTCCCACATGTCAAAGGTCATCTTGTCGGGTGCGGTGATGAAGTCGCACACCGGCAGGGTGTAGTCCGTGCCGGACTTGACCTGATCCTGACGCAGAGAGCCGATGGTGCCGCCGTTGGTGTCGTAGCTGACGGTGTAGATCACGCCCACCTGACCGGTAACGGCGGCGCGCAGCTCGCCGGTGTGGCCCACGGCGGTGACGATGACGGAGATCTCCGTATCCACGTCCGCGGCGGTCAGGGTGTAGTCCATGCCGGTGGCGCCGGCAATGGGCTTACCGTCGCGCAGCCACTGATAGCGCAGCTGGCGGGCGGTGGCGGGCAGCTTGTTGGAGATGACGGTCAGGCGTGTGCCGCTGACCAGCTCCTCATCGCCGAGGACGATCTCCGCCTCGCCGGTCAGCGCCGGCAGGGTGCGGGGCGCGCCGCAGATCAGGCAGGACACGGCGTCCTCGTCAGCGTAGGAGTGGGCCTCCTTGGCGGTGGCGTAACCGCAGCCGGGGACATTGCAGACCTGCCAGTGGCCGCCGGCGTCATATTCCCACGCATCCGCTATGTAGGCGTGGGGCGTGGCGGTGTACTGGGCGTAGTAGGTCACATTGCCGGTGACGGTGGCGGCCGGGGCCTCCACCTCGCCGTCCGGCGTGGTGCTCCAGCCCTTGAACTGGTAGCTGTTGGCCGCGTCCGCCGCCATAGTGGGATCGGCGGGAGCGCTCAGCGCCGCGCCGTAGTTCAGCGTCCGGGTAATGTGGGGCTGGCCGTTGCGCAGATTCCACGTCACCGTGTACTGGTTGACGGCACGGTCGAACGCAGCCGTGATGGTGACGGGTCCGGCGATGGTATAGCCCTCCGGGATGGGCTGGCCGTTGATCGTCCAGCCGGTGAAGGTGTAGGTGTACTCCGCCCCGTTGCTGGCGCTGAACGTGAACGTATCGTCGCCGATATGCAGCTCATTGCCGCTGACGGTGACGGCAGTCCCCTCCTCCACGCCGCCGATGATGCGGGTGACGGGATAGCCGTTCAGCGTGGTCACAGAGCAGTCAGCGGGATAGTTGACCGCCAGCGTCACGTCGTGCATGTTCCGCGAGAAATCGCAGCCGATGGCCTTGCAGCCGGGCTCGATGCCGCTGAATTCATGCCGCGCCTTGCTGCTCTCGTCATACGCCGTGCAGTTCTTGCAGGGGTGGGCGTGATAGGTGCTGTCCACGGACTTCCAGATGTCGGTGTCGTACACATGGGGCAGCAGGCTGCCGGACTCGAAGGTCTTGCCGGTGTCGTTCTCGCCGCAGACCGTGCAGTACTGGTAGTATACAGCTCTTCTGGTGCAGGAGGCCTCCGACTTGCGGTGCTGGTCATTCGGCACCTCGCCGCTGAGGGTGTGGGTATGGCCGGGGATACGCACCGTGACGGCAGCCCCGTCCGCGTGGTGCAGCTTGGCCGCGTAGCGGATCCGATAGTCGCCGCTGGGGCCGCTGATGGTGCCGCCGGTGCAGCTGATCCAGTTCCGGCCGTCGGTGCTGTATTCCATGTCGGCGGTGACGCCGGTGATCGTACCGTCGCTGCCGTTGGTGCTGGTGGGTGCCGCGGCGGTAAACAGGCTCTCGTCAGGCGCGGCCTGCGCCTGCAGCGCCTTGATGGTCAGGGTGCCGGGCTCCGTTGTGATGTCGTAGTTGAAGTTCTGCTCATAGGAAGCGCACGTCACGACCACCTTGACCTCGTGACCGCCGACGGTGTTGGTATCCTCCGTGCGGAGGTAGCCCAGCTGCCAGCCCAGATTCTCGGCGGTCTGACCCGCCGGCAGGCCGGTGATGGTGCAGGTGTAGGTCACGGTGCTGTCGGCATCATCCACGAAGCGCTCCACGTCGTTCACCCGGACGGTGACAGGGCGGGGCAGGAGGATCATCTTCGCGTTGAGGGTAACGCTGCCGGCACTGAAGTTCTTGGCGCCTTCCTTGACCTGCAGGATCACAGTGTACTCGTTCACGTCGATGGGCGCGGTGGTGGTGTCATCGGTATCGCCATAGACGCGCGGGATGAACTTGTACAGGACGCTCAGTTGGACATCCGTATCCGGATAGGCGTCGATCAGCTGCGCCGTGACGGACTTGGCTCTGCCGTCGTAGACCAGATCGCTGCCGGTGGGATAGGCGACGTTGAAGTCACCGGCCTCCGGAGTCTTCTGGCCGATCGACCACGGGAACTCCTTGTCCGCGAAGGAATATGTCCCCTCGGTGTCGCCCTTCCACACATAGCCGTCGTTCAGAGACGCCTTGGCTGTATAGCTGCCGGCGTCTGTGGCCGTGCAGTCGGACAGGGTGTACATCACCGCTGCGGCGGCGTTGGGCATTTTCACGCCGGTCTGCTCCTTGCCGGTGTAGGTCAGGCTGCCCGCCGTCAGCTGGGGCCTGCTGTCCGCCGCGTTGAAGTCCACGGGGATGGCCAGCTGGATGGCATTGCTGTCATCGAGGACGAACACCTTGCCGGAATCGGTGGTGAAGCTGTTCAGCACCGACTGCGCCAGCGAGTAGTTCTTAAAGTACTGACCGCCCTTCCAGCCGCTGTTCAGGAGGATCTGGATGGGCGCCTGCGGCGCGAACTTGTCCGTCACGTTCAGCTTGTCATAGCACATATCGACCAGCTGTACGCCGCCGTCGATGCGGATCGTGCCGTTCAGCTGCATCTCACTGGCCAGTCCCACAGCGGAGACGCCGGGAGTGCTGCCGGAGATCCAGCCGCTCCGGAGGTCGAAGGAGCCGCCGCTGGGGGTATGCACCTCAGTACCCATGGCGCTGGTGCCGGAGGCGGTATGGTTGTTGAAGATGGTCTTTTCGGCGGGGTCGCAGTTCATCACGAGCGTGCCAGCGTTGTACACGCCGCCGCCCCAGCTGTACGTCGCGGTGTTGTCGGAGATAGTGCCGCCGTACAGGTTGAAGGTGCCCTCGTTGTTCACGCCGGCGCCGGTCGGCGCCGTGTTGCCGGTGAGGCTGCCGCCGTACATATTGAAGGCGCCATGGTTTCTCACACCGGCGCCGCTGCTGCCGGTGACGGTGAACCCGGTGAGGCTGCCGTTGTACAGGTTGAAGATGCCGTCAGAGAACACCTCCACGCCCCAGCCCTTTACACCGCTGGTGTAGGTGAGCTTGCCGGGGTTCTCCTGACAATCCGTGATGGTGAGCGCCGCGCCGGACACGCAGAAGATCCGCCAGTCGCCCGAGACATTGCCGGTCTTTTCGATGGTATAGCCGTTCAGGCACAGGGTCAGGTCTTTACTGACCGACACATCGGCGTCCAGCTTCACGTTCTGGGTAAGATACCAGCTGCCGCCATTTTCGGGCAGGCAGTTGCCCGCGTTTTTCTGCGGATACAGGGGGTACATGGCCTTTACCGCCGCATCGTCCCATCTCCGGAACGTGACGGAGCCGGTCTCCCCGCAGGCGTCAAGGGTGCAGCCGCTGTTGCCGGTGCTGCCGCAGAGATAGTGCTTGTGGGGCAGAACAAGGGTCACCTTGCTGCCGTCGCTGGCCAGGCTCATCGCACAACCGTCGGTCTTGTCGTCAAAGTCAAAGCACACTGCGTCCTTCTGCGTGATCTTCTTATAGCTCGCATCGGGCTTCAGCAGCACATCGCCGTCAGCCATGTTGCTGTCCACGAGCAGGCCGATCACGCTGCCGGTCATGCTGTCCGCGATGGTCAGGGCTTTGTTCGTATACAGGTTGCTGTCGCCGTCCTCGGTGTCCTTGTTGCCGGTGATGGTGACCTTACCGGCCAGCGTCATCGCTCCCTCATCGTTGCACACGCCGCCAATGAGATAGCCGGTGTTGCCGGTGATGCTGCCGCCGCGCATGGTGAAGTCGCCGGTGTTGTATACACCGCCGCCGTACCCACCGCTGGTACTCCGGACAGCATTATTCTTGGTGATGGTTCCATCGTACAGGGTGAAGCTGCCGCTATTATACACACCGGCGCCGCTGCAGAATCCGCCGTTCTCGGTAATATCACCGCCGTACATGGCGAGGGCGCCGGTGTTGTACACGCCGACCCGATTCCCGGTAAGGACACCGCCGTACAGACTGCAGCTGCCGCCCGTATTTCTGATGCCGTACAGGAAGTCGGTAATGGTGCCGCCGTACAGGTTCAGGGCGCCGGCGCTGTTCCTGATATCCACGCCGACCAGTTCCTTGCCCGGGCCCTTGAGCTTGCCGGTGCCCTGGCAGTCCGTGATGGTCAGCTTGCCGCCATCGACCCAGATATTGGCGGCCTTGCCGGACGCGATCGACACTGTATACCCGTTCAGGCACAGGGTCACGTTCTCCTTGATGACCGGCCGCTCGCTCAGCGTCACATTCCCGGACAGATAATACTTGCCCTCTGTCGTGGGCAGGGTAGTGCTGGAGCTCCACTCCGTGAACACGGTCTTACCGGCCTCCGCGCAGGTATCAAGGGTACATCCCTCGTTGTCGCTGCTGCCGCAGAGGTAGTGTCTGTGGCTGCCATAGAGCGAATAGCCGCTGCGCACCACGGTCAGATGCTCGTCGTTGGGAACGACCACGAACTTACCGTCCGCAATATCCTTATCCGCCGCGGCCTGATCGCTGCTGGTGGTGATCTTCAGGGTCAGGTTGGGGTCAAAGCCGATCTTGGCGTTTTCACCCAGCGGGCATTTGACATAGACGGAATTCACTCTGGAGTTGTTGAGTATATCCCGATTTGCATTGCCGTAAATATACGCATCCCCGCTGAGCGTGATGGTGCCCTCGTTCAGGCCGGCCATCACCGCAAAGTTGCCCAGATTCCCGGTGATGCTGCCGCCGGACATCTTAAAGGCACCGAACGTCAGCACAGCACTGGTGTAGCTGCCATCGTTGCCGGTGATGCTGCCGCCGGACATGTTGAAGGTCTTGCCGGCGGCATTGCACACACCGCCGCCGCCCTTGGTGGTACCGAGAGCGCTGGAGACATTGTCGGAGATAGCGCCGGCATACAGGTTGAACGTGCCGTTGTTGTACACGCCGCCGCCGGCATAACGCATGCTGTCATTCTTTGTGACGCTGCCGCCGTACATGTTGAAGGTGCCGTTGTTCTTCACACCGGAGCCGGCATAGTCCCAGTTGTAATAATAGTCATCCGTCGAGCCGTTGCCGGTGATACTGCCGCCGTAGAGATTGAGGGTGCCGCCCGCCGCCACCGTCACGCCGCAGCCATTGGCGCGGCTGCCGTGGGTGATGGTGCCCGTACCCTTGCAGTCCACGATGTTCAGGGTCACATCCTTGGCCACCTGTATGGTGTTGCCGTAGACATGGCTGCTGGTCACATCCAGCTTGATGCTGTGACCGTTCAGGCACAGCACCACGTTGTTGTATTCCGACTGCCACCCGGCTTCTGTCGCCGCAGAAACCGTCGTAAGCGTCACATCGTCTTTCAGGTAGAAATGCTTGTTTCCACTGGCAACGACACGGAACCAGCTGATCTCGTCCATGCTGGTGATGCCGATCCACTTCGTGTCGTCAAGGCCGTCGGTATCCGCCGTCGTGTGATCGCCGATGTCCTTGTGGACTGCGCTGCCGCACAGACAGTGGCCGGCGTGCTCCATCTCCGTGGCCTGCGCCGGGGCAGGCAGAAAACACAGTACCGCCGCCGCTATTGCCAGCAGACATACCAGCCATTTCTTTTTCATCAGGAATTTCTCCTCTCTCGTTGGAATTTTGCTGTTTGTATTTCCTTACGCCTGCGGTGCGTCGTGCTTCTTGCCGGGCTTCTTGCCGATCTCCACGCTGCCGCAGATAACGGCGCCACGCGCCACGGACATGGTGCCGGTGACGACGCTGCCGTTGAAGCGGGCCTTCTCCTCCAGCGTGGTGCCGGGCGCCAGATAGCTGGCGGCGGGCTTCACGGGAGCCGGTGCGGCCACGGGTGTGGGCTATGCGGGCTGGGCGGGCTGCTTGATGATCTTGCTGTCCATGATGCTGTCCCTCCCCTTCTTATTCAGTGGTTTGACAGTGATCGTTGGCCGGCTGCGGTATTCTGCGGAAGCCCATGAGTCTTGCCGGCAGGTAGAGCCACGGGCGGCTGAAGGTGCGGTTATAATTGTCCACCGCCTGATGATAAATGCTTTCGCTGCGCCGCAGTATCTGCGTTAGCTCCCCGTCGCAGCACGTCTCCGCCGCACGGCGGCGGAAGGCGTCCAGCTGTCCGGCCGCGCTGTCCACGGTGCTTTTTCTGTTGTTGAGGATACGGCGCACCTCCCAGCACCAGAGGGCCACGAAGGCGGCAGTACTGATCGCAGCGATCAGCCATGCGATCCATGGCGTCATTGAGCCGAACTCCCCCCTTTTTTCCGATTCTCAGATAGTGTCAGTATAACCGCTTCCCGGCAGTGTTGAACGCCCGCGCCCTGAAATGTATAATTTTTCGACATGAAATGTCACTTTGTGACTTTTCAAGCCGGGGCGGATATGGTAATATCGGTGCAGACGAGAAGTAAAGGAGGTGCCGCCCATGTATATCGCCGTCTGTGACGATCAGGTCGAGGAGCTGACCGCCCTGACCGGACTGCTGGAGCAGTGGCAGGCGGAGCGGCGCATTCCCCTGCGCTGCCGGGCCTTCCGCAGCGCGGGCAACATGCTGGACGCCGCCCGGCACGAGCGGTTCACCCTGTACCTGCTGGACGTGATGATGCCCGGCATTGACGGCATGGAGGCCGCCCGGGAGATACGCACCTTCGACGCCGCCGCCGAGATCGTGTTCCTCACCTCCTCCCCCGGCTTCGCCTACGAAAGCTACGGCGTGCGGGCGCTGGAGTACCTGCTCAAGCCCATCAGCGGCAAGCTGCTGTTCCCGGTGCTGGATAAGCTGTCCCTGCGGGAGCAGCGGCCCCAGGACGGTCTGACGCTGAAGGCCGGGGCCACGCTGGTACGGGTGCCGTTTTCCCAGCTGGCCTATGTGGAGGTCAGCGGCAAGCACCTGTACTTCAATCTGACCGACGGGCAGGTGCGGGAGGTGGTGGGTTCCCTGAAGGACTATGAGCCGCTGCTGCTGGCCCGGCCGGAGTTCATGCGCATCCACCGGTCGTACATTGTAAACATGCTGCAGATCGACGAGCTGTCCCCTGCCGGGGTGCATACGTTCTCCGGCGCCAATCTGCCGGTGTCGCGGCTGCTGTACCCCCAGCTGCAGAAAGACTATATGAAGCTGCTGTTCGCAAAGAGGGATGACGCATGACCGCATCTGATATGAATATCGTCTCCGCGCTGGATATCTTCAACTATGGACTGGTGCTGCTCTACGGGCTGGTGCTGGATGTGGCCATCGCCGGCGGCTGCGAGACGGCGAAGCAGAGGCGGGTCATCCTGTGGCTGTGTCCGGCTTTCCTGCTGATACAGCTGCTGGGCTGGCTGGCGCTGGGCGAGTCCGGGGTCAAGCAGATCTACCCCATCATTGTCCATCTGCCGCTGGTGCTGATCCTTGTAACGGTGCTGAAGCGGTCATGGGGCGTGGCCATCGTCAGTACCTGCACGGCGTATCTGTGCTGCCAGCCGCCCCGGTGGGGCAGCATCGCCATAGAGGCTCTGACCCACAGCGCCGTGGCCGCCGACATTGTGTATATCCTGCTGATCGCCGGGATGTTCTGGCTGCTGCGGCGGTACTTCGTGGCGGCGGCGTACAGCACCATGACCTACTCGCGGTGGGCGCTGCTGCTGTTCGGCAGTCTGCCATGTACCTATTACATCTTCGACTATGCCACCACGGTGTACTCCGACGCACTGTACTCCGGTATCCAGGCGCTGAATGAGTTCCTGCCCACGGTGCTCATCACATTCTACATCCTGTTTCTGCCCGCCTTCTACATCGAGACGCAGAAGCGCTCCAGCGCGGAGATGCAGCGCTCCCTGCTGGAGGTGGAGCTGAAGCAGTCACAGCAGGAGATGGACGCCATGCGAGCGTCCGAGATGCAGACGGCGGTGTATCAGCACGACATGCGCCACCACCTGAACATGATCGGCGGTCTGCTGGCCGCCGGACAGCCCCAGCAGGCACAGGACTACATCCAGAAGGTGCAGTCCGATGTGGAATCCATCGCCACCCGCCGGTTCTGTGAAAACGAGACGGTAAACCTGCTGTGCTCCTCCTTTGCGCAGCGGGCGGAGCGGGCCGGTGTGCAGCTGCAGGTGGACGCACGGGTGCCGCAGGAGCTGTCTGTCAGCGATACGGAGCTGTGCTCCCTGCTGTCCAACGCGCTGGAAAACGCGCTGCGGGTGGCCGGCGGGCTGGAGCCCCCGGCGCGCCGGGTGGTGGGGCTGTACTGCGGCATCCGGCTGGGCAAGCTGCTCATTGAGGTGCGCAACCCCTACGACACGCCGCCGGTGCTGCGGGACGGCATACCCGTCTCCGACGAGGCCGGGCACGGCTACGGCTGCCGCAGTATACGGGCCATCGCCCAGCGGCGGGGCGGCCTGTGCCAGTTTCTGGCGGAGGACGGCACGTTCCTCCTGCGGGTGATGCTGCCTGCCAAAAGCACCGCGTGAAGCCCACGATGGATCATAAGCCATAAAAAGAGGAGCCCTGCGGCTGTGCCGCAGGGCTCCTCTTTTGTGTCTCTTACTTCTCCGGTGCGTCATCCATCAGGTGGAAGTACAGGCCGTTCATGCCTGTGCCGTCCAGCATCGCCACCAGCACATAGCCGTCCTCCTGCTCGATGAAGGTGCCGGCGTACTTGACGCCGCCCACCTCGATGACGGCGGTCATGCCGTCCTCGCCCATGGTATAGGTGCCCTCGGTCTGATCCTCGTCCTCGGCCAGCACCACGGTGCTGTCATCCACGAAGATGAACTGGTACACGTCACCCAGCTGGCTCATGACCTCCTGGGTCTGCTCCTCGGTCATCTGCACGCCCTGCACATAGCCGCCGATGAACGTCCAGTAGGTGCCGGCCATCTCGGGAGCCGCCACGAAGCGATCCTTCAGGATCTCCAGCAGGCTCTGCCCCTCGGGACTGGCAGTATCGCCGGTATCACCGGTATCGCCGCTGTTGTCTTCTACCTGCTGGTCGTCCGGAGCATCATTGCCCGTATCGGCGGTATCGCCGCAGGCCACCAGTGCAAGAGCCATCATCAGCGCCAGAAGCAGCGCCAGCATTTTCTTGAGTTTCATGTTCTGTTTCCTCCTATTTTTATGCTGTTTTTTCTCTATATAAACCGCAGCGCGGTCTATACCGTCAGTTCACGGACGCGGTGATCTCCCCGTCCTCGCAGGTGAACACCGCCACATCGGAACGGGCGCAGTTGTCCATGGCGTCCCGCATCTCGAACATCATGAAGTACTGACCGTCCGGCAGCGCCATCTCGTCGAAGGCGGTATCCGCCGTCACGGTAAAGGTGTCGATCTCGTAGGGCGCGAAGTCATCGTCGCCGGAGATGCTGGACACATACCACACGGTGGTCAGCTGGTCGCCCTCCTGCAGCAGCCGCAGCTCCTTGCCGGCCATGCCGCTGTCGTCGATGCCCTGCCGGGCACCCAGAATGCTCCACGCCTCCTCCGTGAAGTCGTAGACCACCTGCAGATAGTACGCCTCGCCGTCCAGCAGGACGGGCACGGCGTAGAGGTTGTAGTCCTCGCCCTCGTAGCTCAGCTCCATGTAGACGATGTGGCCGTCGATGCTGCCCCACACGCCCCGGAAGTTATCGGTAAACACACCGTTGTCCCAGTCGGCAACGATGTCGTTGTCGATGCCCAGCATCAGCAGGGCATCGCTCTCCTCATCCGCGTAGTACAGGGAGAAGTTCACGGATGCCAGCAGCTCCTCTGCCTCCGGCCCCAGCGTCAGCACGGCGCAGCCGTCGTTGTTGACGGTCAGCGGCGCGTCCTCCCAGCTGGTGTCGGTCAGGCTCTGTACCGGCTGCAGCGCGGATGCGTCGATATTCATATTGGCCAGATACGCCGCGCCGTCCTCCGCCAGCCGGCCGGTCAGCTCGTACTCATAGAAGTATTTGAACGCCTCGCCGGCGCCAACGCCGGTATAGCCCGCCAGATCGTCCACGTCACCGTTATAGGAGTAGTAGCAGGAAAGACCCGTGGCCTCGCCGCGGTAGGGACCCTTGACCTGATACAGCACGCAGTCGTCCAGCGCGTCCAGCACATCCTGTGCCGACGGCAGCAGATCGCCGCTCTGTCGGGCCATGTGGCCCAGATCCACCATGTTGGTATAGCCCTGCTCGCGGGTGTTGCCGCCGTAGTTCTCGCTCTGAGCCGCCACGCGGGCGAACCGGGTGAAGAAGGACGGATCATCGCAGGCGGCGGCCAGCGCCTCGGCGCCGAAGCGCTCGTAGGCGTTCATCAGGCTCTCCAGCCGGGACAGATCGGTGAGGGACAGGGTGGCGTCATCTGATGTGCCCGCCTCCTGACAGCCCTCGTAGTAGGCGTCACAGATGACGCGGCCCAGCGCCGCGCCGTCCATGGACGGGTCGTCCGCCAGCGCGCCCACCCATCGGGAGTAGTACCAGCCGTTGGCCGGCTCCGTTTCCTCCGACGCCACCAGATAGCGGCTCAGGTCGCAGAAGGTGTAGGCCACGTCCACCGTGCCCATCAGGCAGGTGTCGAAGCCCACCAGCTCCAGCGGCTGCTGCCCCGCCTCCAGCGACGGCTCCCACACCTCCGTGAAGGCGGCGTACATCTCGTCCAGCGTCAGGGAGTCGTAGTCGTACAGCTCGTCAAAGGACGCACCGGACACCGAGCCGCCGCCGTGGTTCCAGAACACCACCGCCGTCCTGTCAGCGGGGTAGTTCTCCTTGGCAAAGCGCAGGAAGTCCGCCAGCGTCTCGCTGTCGCCCATGCTGGCGGAGGGCTGCTCGTCCACCAGCGCCAGCCCGTCGCTGCTGTACACATAGCGCTGCAGCACCGAGGCGTCCACCGTCTCGTTCCACCACTCTGCCGCGCCGCCGGTCTCAATGACCACGGTCACATTCTCCGGCAGCTCCACCTCCAGCAGCTCACTGAGATCGTCGGTGGCAAAGCCGCCCTCCGACTCCAGATCACTGCCGCAGAGGTACCAGTATACCGCCCAGCTGCCGTCTGCCGCGCCATCGGGCGCGTCCAGCGGCTCATCGCCGCAGGCCGTCAGGCTCAGGGCCATCATCAGCGCCAGAAGCAGCGCAAAAAAACGTCTTTTCTTCATATCAGATCCCCAGCAGCTGCTTTTTCTTGGCGGCGAATTCCTCCTCGGTCAGCACGCCGGTGTCCAGCAGCATCTTGTACTTCTGCAGCTCCGCCACCGTGTCCACGGCGGGAGCGGCGGCCTGTACCGGTGCGGCGGCCTGCGCCGGTGCGGCAGCGGCATCGTTGTCCCAGATCTCCCGAGCGGCGGGGTTCATGACCCGTGCCAGCGCAAAGGCCATGTCATGCAGCTCGCTGACCTTGTTGTCGTAATCGCACAGATAGTCGTTGACGCTGGGATCGAAGCTGTTGAAATCCGGTGCGTTCAGCTCATCCCGGAAGGACTTCCAATAGGGGTCGTCCAGCGTTACCTCCACGCCAAACCTCTGCACCGGCGCCTGCACGTCAAACCGCGGCGCAGGGATGTCGGGCCGATGGTCATCCGGCTCGCCGGAACGGCGCTCCCGCCGGTCGAGCATGCGCTCCATCCGCTCCATGCGCTCGTGCTCCTCCTTCTGGATCAGGAACCGCTCGATGCGGGGCTGCAGGGCGCGGGCCCGCTCCGGCACATCGCTGTGGAAGCAGTGCAGACCGTCGGACTTGCCCTCGAACAGCGTTTTGCCGTCCTCCATGAAGCGGAAGGATTTCAGCGCCGCCGCCGGGAATACCAGCGCACCGTCGTAGCCCTTCAGACGCAGCAGACGGTGCTCCTCGTCCACCAGCAGGTCGCCGCTGAGGAAGCCGAAGCTCATGCGCTTCGTCTCCCGGAACTGGTCGCGCAGCGCCTTGTTGTCATCGTAATAGGCGATGTACTGCTGAAACTGCTCCAGCGACATGCGATCCAGCGCACCGCCGGGCAGGTCGACCTTGTCGGCACACGCCTTGCACAAGGGCATGTCCGCCACCTTGGTGGCCAGCAGGCGCGGCGTCGGGCTGCCGCAAATGGGGCAGAGCTTCTTGTTATTGCTGAATAATCCCATAGTTCCCTCCTGTTATCGTGTCTGTGGTTTCCGGCGCGGTGCGCCGTGTCTCTCCGTTTTCGACAGTATAGCACGTTTTGCGGAAGCGGCACGGCTGCTCCCTGAAATGTATATTTTTTCGCCACGAAATGCCGGTGCGGCAGCAGCAGATATTACCATCTGCAAAATCGCATATTCACGCGGCGGCAGGAAAAGCTATGACTGCGATACCCAATCAGAGCTTATCGCTCAACAATATGAAAGGAGATTTTCGATATGTCCAGCAAGAACACCAACAAGCTGAACATCCCCGAGGCCAAGGCCGCGATGGATAAGTTTAAGATGGAGGCCGCCTCTGAGGAGGATGTGTATCTACCTCAAAGAATTTTTCCGACCCTCGATTTTTGGCTTAAATACAGGGAAAATCGCCTTTCCCGGAAAAACCAGTTTTTGAGGTGGAAACATCTTGTTTGAAACAAGTGTATCTCTGTTGCGGACATTCTTCACATTCCTGCCACAGAAGCGGCCTCTTCACGATCTCTATTCGCCTGCACTTGACGCAGGTCGTCTCCCGATACTTCCCCGATAAAGCGGTAGAAGATGCGGATGCTCTGCCGGTACGGGGTACGCGGCCCAGCAACTTTTCTGCCCTCCGGCAGTATCTTTTCACCGATCTCAATACGGTCGATGAACGTGTGCAATATATCTCTATCCAACGTTTCTACATAGGCATACCGTTTGGCAAGGTCAAAGAACAGCCCGTAGGCGCTGCGTATCTCCTTCGCTGTGGTTTCACCCTCCACCAGTTTCTTGCGGCGTACAGTCAGTTCCTCGATCTCCCTGCTGAACTTTTTGACCATCTCCTCCTGAATGTCATCGCTGAGTGCCCCTGCGATGTTGTCGCGGTAGGATCGCTCGATCATCTTCTTGAGGCGGGTGGTCTGCTTGTCGATGTTCTCGATCTGTACAGCGGGATCTTCGCCACCCAAGGAGGCGTTGGCCTGCTCGATGGCGTTCTCCGTAATAGCGCGAATCGTACTCTCGTCAAAGGACAGCAGCTTATTGAGGTCACAACGAACGACTTCCATCAGGTCATCGTAGCGGATACGCGCCCCATGCAGGCAGCGGGTCTGCGCTCTGGAACTCAGGTTGTTGCATACCAGATACCAGTATTTCGCCCGTTCGCCGTTGTAGACGGAGCCGCCGGAACACATTGCCGCACCGCAGCAGGCACAGTAGGCGATACCTCCAAAGATGCTGTGGCGGAACGCGGGGTTTGCCCCGTTCGCCTTGGTGTTTTCGCCCATAAAGTGGGCAGCCAAATCGAATTTTTCCTGAGACACCAGAGCCTCGTGGGTGTTCTTCGTGAACACCCATTCCTCCTCCGGTACTTTAACCTTCTTCTTGGACTTCACGCTGACCTTGCGGCTCTTGCCCAGCAGCGTGTGTCCCAAGTAGACCCGATTGCGCAGGATACGCTTCACGGTGGTGTAGTTCCACAGGTCGGACATCCGCTGTGCGCCGCGCTCGGTGAAGTTGTCGCGGCACTCCACACGGTACTTCAGCGGCGGCATGATACACGCCTCGTTAAGCCGTATGGCGATGCTGCGGCAGGACTGACCGGAGGCAGCCATGTCAAAGATCATCTTGACCACCGGCGCGGTATTCTCATCCGGTACAAGCTGATCGGTGGTGCGCTCCGCCTTGCGGTAGCCATAGGGTGGACAGGCCACATACTTGCCGTTGTTGCGCTTGGTGTTCAGCGTCTGCTTGACCTTACGGGACGTATCCCGCAGGTAGACATCGTTCATGGCGAACTGGAACGGTGCCATCAGGTTATCTTCCTCGGAATCAAAGTTGCTGCCGGGTGCCAGATAACGGATGCCGTGTTCGGGAAAATAGCGCTCCGCATAGTGGCTGGATTCCGTCATGTCACGGCCCAGCCGGGATAGATCTTTGGTAATGACCATGTTGACCTTACCGGTTTTCAGATGCTCCAGCATGGCGCGAAAGCCGGGACGCTCGAAGTTGCCGCCGGAATAGCCATCATCCGCAAATTCTTCCACCAGAATGATGCCGTGTTTTTCGCAGTATTCCCGCACAATGGTACGCTGGTTGGTAATACTGGCAGACTCCCCGTACTTCCGCTCCTCGTCGGACAGGCGGTAGTAGGCGTCTGCAAGCTGGACGTGGTTCCTCATTGTTCCTCCTTTCCGGAACCACTCATTTACGGTTCCATTATACCATACGGCTGTCCTGCTGGTCAAAATTTGCGGCCTGTTTGCCGGTGAAAATGATTTCCTCTGTTACCACTTCCTGAATGGTTTTTGTGCCCGTAAATACGCGCTCGATCACATAAGTCGCCGCGCCGATCTGCTGTTCGTTCTTATCGTTCAAGTGTCGCCACCTCCGCTACCATTATGAACAATTTCTTCCAACTTTAACCAAAAAGCCGTCGAGCATACAGGCAAGCACTTGTCTGCAAGCTCCACGGCTTTGCATTTTGTTTCTTATCTCTCAAGCAAAACAGGCGGCTGGTGGCTGCCAGCCTCACGGGAATTTCACCCCGGCCCATGCTGATGGGTGCGCCGCACGATGCTTTGAGGGCGTCCAATGCGGGAGTATCGTTAGGGGTGCCGGTGGTCATGGCCAACAGAGTGCCGCTCTGTTTCTGAATAGCGTCTGTTTCGCTCCCTCCCGTGCAGGAGATCATGGCGGGCGCTGTTCTCTGGCTCACACCGGCACGAACGTACCTGTCTGCTCTATTCCGGGCTGCCGCAGCAACCCTTTGTCAAAGTACAACATCGGCTCCTAATCAGCCTGCATCAGCCATCAAGCCTTTGATGGCTGATGCACACTCACAAAGAGGAAACCGCGGCGGCGGTGCGGAAAGGAAAACACACCGCCGCCGCGAAACAGGGGGAGGCGTTTTAGGCGCTTTTGCGGAGATAGGATGCCAGCATATCAATGAATTGCGTATTGGTTGGCGGCTGCGACAGCGGACATCCAGCGATCTGATCCAGCATACTGTGATCCGGCTGTCTCCAGCAGGCTTGCACAAGGGTACGCAGGTTTCTCTCCACACAGCTGGTCGTTGTATTGAAGTGCTGCGCTGTCTGCCGATATAGGCGCTTTGTGATCAGCAGAACGTACTCAGGCTTTTTCTGTACCTGCTCCAGCATATATACCGCGAAGTAGAATCCCGACAGCTTTCCGGATACACCCAAGAGACGCAGCAGACGTTCAGCGTCCAAAGGTACGTCTTTTTCAAGTTCCGAAACGTAATAAACGAAAGGCACTGATACTCCTCCTGTCATGTGTATTTTAAAAGGTATCTGTCGGTCATTCTCGGTGGGCTTCTTGCTGAGCACGATGGTCTGCTGTTCTTTTTACATATTGATTTTACACGATTTTTGGCCGTTTGTGTCATGTATTCGTTCTACAATGGTCTACGCGAATGTGACGGTTTTTGTATGGAATTGTCGAATTCCCGCCTTTAATCGTTGCTACGTCGATATCCCTAGCCAAGTCAAGCAAAGCTTTTAAATTGTCAGTATCAATAATTATGAAAATACTTTTCTAACAAGAAAAGTTGTCTGGATGTTCTGCAAAAGAACATCAGACAACTTTTGGATGATCGCACTACTTAGCATGTTTTTCGCAGTAAAAGCGTAAGCAAGTGGTTCGTTTTGGGTTATGTGCTTTTTAATGCTTTCGATACCCACATCTGCGTTTCCGCCTGTTAAACAACATTTCCGGGATAGTGGAAGACAGATAAGAAGCGGGGCCGCACAATGTGCCGGCCCCGTTTTCCTATAATAAATTATAGCCGCTCAAAAGGATAGCTTCGTCCCCAGGTTTCTATCGTTACCTTCTCCAGATAAATCGGTGTTATCGGTTCATTGACTGCAACACCCATGTCGTTCTCCACCGGACGAAGAGGAGCATTGACGATTTTTTCAACCGTTCCCCATCCACCAATGACACTGCCAAAAGCCGCAAAACGGCCATCCAATGTTTGACCAGCTTCATCGCTGAGCGTGATAAAGAAACAGGTTCCCGATGCGACCATACCGACGCCGCCCATTGCCACCGTCCCCTTACAGAAGGGTACGTCATTTTCTATATTGTTTGCGCGAAACTCACCGTTCAGTTCAATATCACAGCGAGGGTCATCAAAGCAGGTATAGCTAGGCTGCAAAACAAAGCCCGGAACGACACGGCTTATTTTTCTCTGGTCGAATAGCTCCTGCTGTGCTGCCCAGATAAAGGCCCCCACTGCATTCGGCGCTTCTTCTGGATACAGTTCCAAGTCTATCGTACCAAAAGTTGTCTTGATGTGAGCCAACGGAAGTAATCTATTCTCCATATCAATGGCGCGCCTTTCTCAAAACCTTTCCTGCCAGCACACCGGTATGCTTTCGATGGTCGGCAGCGATTTGCCCATTGATAATAACATAGTCCACCCCTTCGGGGCTTCCATTGCCCTCATTAGCACAGAGGCGTTCCCTATCCAAAACAACGATATCCGCCCAATTCCCTTCAGCTAAAACACCACGCCCCTCAATGCCAAACCACTGGGCAGGTACGCTGGTCATCTGCTTGACTTTATCCTCGAAACGTTGGGGGCCATAATGAAGCAGATAGCGTATTGCATAACAATAGTTATTAGGATGCGGTTTCCGGTTCAACGGGGCAGGATAGTCCATTTCACTGTCCAAGTCAACTGCAAAGCCATCAGCACACGGCATAGCACGAGGGCTATCTAAAAGAATACTAACCGCAGTGTCACCCCCTGCGATCTGTGGGGTTACTTCGGTATTTGGATCGGCTTTCAGAATCGTCAATACAGCATCCAGTCGAGAGGCAAAGCCATTCTCCTCTACGATATCAGCCAAAAGTTTATCCTCATATTTGCTTTGGAGGCAACGGGTGATCTTGATGTCAAGCTCGTCCATTTCCAGCAGAAGCGGCGATTTTCCGGCCGCAGTCTGATCAGCCATCATTTGTACGAAATCCGGGAATTCCAACATTTCCAAAAAATGATCCATTGAGCCGCACATCAGGAGCCAAGGCCTGACCAAATTCGCTAAATAAGGAATGGTGGAACCTCCCATGGATGGGTTAGCAATCACGTCATACATGATATTTAGCCCCTCTTTCCAGCCTTTTTCCATCTCAGCGCGTGAAATCTCCGCAACGGCACGCTCTAGCTTTTCGCTTCCAGATGGAGAAAAACTGTATAGCGCAGACATATGAGAAAGATCAGTCTTAACGCCGGTACGGCGGCAAAGCTCTACCGCCTCTCTTACCCCGTAGATTCGATCCAACTTCTCAGGATGCTTTGGGTCAAAGCCTCTAACGTGGGTATTATATACGCCATCATATTCCGCCACTATATTCAACAACGCCTCAATTTCTTTTGTTTCTGCAAAGCGCCCCGGAATGTAGTCGAGGCCTGTGGATAAGCCTTGACTGCCATGCTCCAAATCATCTCGAAGAATTTCCTTCATCTTTTCAATCTCTTCATCTGTGGCAGGGCGATACGCTTTTCCCATAACTGCATTCCGAATATGGTTATGTCCGGATATGGGATAATAATTACAAGAAAAGCCATGCTTTTCGGCGATGTCCATAAATTCACCCAATGTATGCCAGTCCACGTTCAAGTCGTAGTCCTCTTTTAGCGCCTTGCGCGTGGCATCAGCATCGGACTGCCAGGTGTACATATCAAACACAGATTTGCATGCCCTGTTCACGCTCTTATACTCCCAGCAGAAAAACTCCCACAGCTCATCGTTGATAGGAGCCGGTGCGAGTCCGCAGTTACCGCAGATTTGTGTCGTCACACCCTGTAACGTATATGCCTCGTTTTTAGGCCAAACCAGCAGCGAGAGATCTGCGTGAGAATGAGGATCAATAAATCCCGGAGTTACATACTTACCCGTAGCATCAATAATGCGATCCGCGACTTCTTGTAGCCGTCCGATTGCAGCAATTTTACCATCCTTGACAGCGATATCCGCCAAATACGCATCGCGTCCTGTCCCATCTGTAATCAGCCCGTCTTTAATAATCAAATCATACATTTGCGCAATACCTCTTTGCCTTTTTGTTAAGACAATCTTTATTTTACAACCACATGTCAGGTCATACTATCCTCGTCCTGAGCCCGTTCACTCTTCGCCGCGCGAATTTTTGCCATAGTGGCGTCATCCAGCTTATAGAAAAGCAAAATCACGATACCGATTACCGCCATGATAATCGTCGGCCAAAACTGTAAGCTGTAAATTACATCAAGAGCACTTTGCGGCTGCATTGCGCCACCTGCTGTACTGGTGATGTACCCCGAACGTTCCAAAGCAAAGCCAACCACTACGGCGGCGACACCTGTTGTCCATTTACTGACCATGGTAAACCCTGTCATAGTCAGTGCTTGGCAGCGTACACCTGTAAGATGCTCTGCATAATCGGCGCAATCGGCCAAACAGGGCATAAGCAACGTGGTTATGAGGCCGCTACCGAAACAAATAAGGCCAATACCAATACTGAATGCTATTGTGCTATCTCCCAATACCATGCGAAGCGCTGGCCCTGCAACATAGAGCAGAAAACCTATGATCATAGTGGCTTTCCGTCCGAGCTTTCCTGCAAGGATACCTGCGACAGTACTTCCTCCCAGCAAGCCAACATACATGGCAGGCAGCATAATCGCCATCATTGCTGGCCTTTCCAATACATAAGTCAGGTAATACATCATGTCCGCGCTGCAAAAGCCGAAACCTATATTTCCAAATAAGACAGCCACAGTAATAATAAAGAATGAAGGTACCTTGACAATGGCTCGGAGCATCTCACCAACCTTGGGCTTCGCCTCCGCACTACCTGATACTTTTGCCGTTGACAAATCACGGAATGTTACGACAGACCCTGTCAGGAACAGTAATCCGAAAACTGCAAAGACCATTCCGGACATCCAATATCCGTGAGCCGGATCTTCAGTTCCAAAGGCTGCCATCAACTTGACAATAATGGAACCCGCTACGATACCAGCCACCGACGCAGCGATGCTGTATGCGGTACTCAAAGGTACCTGCTCATTCGGATGCGCAGCGCCGCGCGGAATCTGCAACATTGTCGCCGTCACAACCGCCGTAAAGCCCATGCCCATAACGTTATACGCTATCGCAGCCCATGCTGCCCGACCGGCATTTCCCAAATTGGGAACAGTAAAAATCATAACAAGTCCGATCGCCGCAACAACGCCTCCGCACAGCATCCATGTTTGTATTTTACCGTGTCGCGGATTAGAACGCTCCATTAAAATACCACACATCGGGTCATTGATGCCGTCCCAAATGCGGCTTAGCAGCAAAATCGTGCCCACAATTCCACTACTGAGTCCCAAGAAGTCTGTAAAAAAGATCGACGCATAGTTGGTCATAAATACAAACATAATCTGGCCGCCGATAGAACCCAGCGCAATTGATAACAAATTTCGATAAAAAGATCTGTCGCTTTTTTTCATAGATAGCTACCTCCACGTACGAGTGCAAATGATATTTGTCATTCACTGTCGTCATTCTATCTTGTAAAATAACTATTGTCAATACTTTTTGCGACATTTGTCATTATTCACATTGACAATCGTCGTTTTTTGTGCTACATTCCAGATATATAAAACACTAAAAGGAGATAGTCTGCTTATGGAACGAAAGACACTTTGGGAGTTGTATACTCCTACGCAGCTTACAGAAATGAATGAAATTGCAGAGCGATACAAAGCCTGCATGGATACAGCTAAAACCGAACGGGAGTGTGTTCGCATGGCAGTCGATATGGCTACAGCCGCAGGTTATGTGCCGCTGTCTGGCTATACTGTCAACGGACGTCATCTGTCGGCGGGTGACAAGGTCTATGCCGTATACAACGAAAAGGCGGTTGTCATGTGGCATATCGGCACGGAATCACCGGAGAAAGGAATGAATCTGCTGGGTACGCACATCGACTCACCCCGTATTGATGTAAAGCCGAATCCCCTGTATGAATCGAATGGATTCGCCTACTTGGATACCCATTATTACGGCGGTATCAAGAAGTATCAATGGCAGACGATCCCACTGTCCCTTCACGGTGTCGTGATAAAAAAAGATGGCAGTAAAGTAGATATCTGCATTGGTGAGAAAGATGAAGATCCGGTTTTTGCCATTTCGGATCTGCTGATCCATCTGTCCCGTGCGCAGTTGGAAAAACCGGCCGCCAAAGTAATCGAAGGCGAAAGTCTGGATCTTCTCATTGGCAGTATCCCACAAAATCCTGTTGAAGAGGATGCGAACAAGGAACCTATTAAGCATGCAATCCTTGACCTACTGAAAGCTCAGTATGGAATTGATGAAGAAGATTTCCTTTCTGCGGAACTGGAAATCGTACCCGTCGGAAAGGCAAGAGATCTTGGCTTTGACCGTAGCATGATCTTATCTTATGGGCAGGATGACAGGATATGTGCGTTTACCTCGTTGTTTGCTATGCTAGGCCTTACTGAAACGCCCAGCCGAACCGCCTGCTGCATTCTCGTAGACAAGGAAGAGATTGGCAGTATGGGAGCAAGCGGTATGCAGTCCCGTTTCTTCGAGGACATGACCGCCGAGGTTTTAGCTCTCTGCGGATATGAATCTTTGCTTTCCTTGAGAAGATGTCTGCAGAACTCCAAAATGCTGTCCTCTGATGTCAGCGCGGGCTTTGATCCTATGTTTGCCGACGTTTTCGAGGCAAAAAACAGTGCTTATCTGGGGAAAGGTGTGGTCTTCAATAAGTACACAGGTGTTGGCGGCAAGAGCGGCTCCAATGATGCCAATGCTGAATACATGGCCAAGATTCGTCGCGTTATGGACGATAATCACATTTCCTTCCAAGTGGCTGAACTCGGCAAGGTAGACGCTGGCGGTGGTGGCACCATTGCCTACATTATGGCCAATTATGGTATGGAGGTCATTGATTGTGGCCTCGCTCTGCTTTGTATGCATGCGCCGATGGAGATATCCAGCAAGGCCGATGTCTATGAGGCCGTCCGTGGTTATAAAGCATTCCTGACCTGCATGGAATAACAGAGGGGGGCTAGTTGTGAATGATGTGATCCAAAATCGTTTGAAGGACCTCCGCAGCACGATGATGCAACAAGGCCTTTCTGCCTGCTATATTTCCACTGCGGACTATCACCTCTCGGAGTATGTTGGAGATCATTTTAAGTTCAGAGCATGGCTCTCTGGCTTCACCGGATCGGCTGGAACACTGGTCGTTCTCAAGAGCAAGGCCGGTCTATGGACAGACGGACGCTACTTCCTTCAGGCCGAAAATGAGCTTGCCGGAACCGGCATCGATCTATATAGGATGGGAATATCCGGCGTACCTTCTATTGAGGAATTTCTGACTGATGAATTATCTCCCGGAGATGTAGTCGCGCTGGATGGCCGCACAATAAGCGCCGCCACAGGTATGCAGATGTCTCGCGCCCTCACTGCAAAGGGTATTACCCTTGCTTTGGCAGATCTAGCCGAAAACGTCTGGCAAAACCGCCCGCCCATGGCTGACAGCATTGCCCACGTATATGCAGAGCAATTCTCCGGACGCTCTACTACCGAGAAGCTATCTGATGTTCGCGCTGCCATGGAGGCACATCATGCCGACACACATATTCTCTGCATGCTGGATGAAATTGCCTGGCTGTTTAACTTCCGCGGTGCTGATGTAGCATATAACCCTGTACTTTTATCCTACGCCGTTGTTGAGAAAGACGCAGTCCACCTTTTTGCTGACAGCAGCAAGCTCTCTCCCGAAGTTGTCAAAGCATTGCAGCAGGTCAACACCATAATCCATCCCTATAATGAGATCTACGAATACGTTAGTCACCTCGATTCAACCCGAAGTGTGATGGTCATGCCGGAACGGCTGAATTATACACTGTATCAGGGCATTGAGCAGACTGGTGCGAAGATTGTCATTGCGGCAAATCCCTGCATGGAATTGAAATCTGTCAAAAACCCAGTGGAGATCAGCAATACACGATACGCACATATCAAAGACGGCGCAGCAGTTGTCCGGTTCATGAAATGGCTAAAGGAAAATGTGCCCAGCGGTCAGTTGACGGAAGCCAGCGCTGCTGCATATTTAGATCAGTTGCGCAGAGACATTCCCGGGAACCGAGGTCTCAGCTTTACAACGATCTCCAGTTATTCCGTACACGGGGCCATCTGCCACTATGCAGTCAGCGAAGAAAGTAATATTTTCCTTGCTCCACACGGACTGTTCTTGGTGGATTCCGGTGGGCATTACGACGAAGGTACCACAGACATTACAAGAACGTTCGCATTGGGGCCGCTGACCCCGGCGGAAAAAGAGCATTTTGCTCTGGTACTGCGATGCATGTTAAACCTGATGTATGCTCAGTTTCCCGAGGGTGTTTTTTGCCACAATTTGGATGTTTTGGCTCGTTTGCCCCTGTGGGAGCGTGGCTTGGACTTCCGTCATGGTACCGGTCACGGTGTTGGTCATCTTCTGAATGTCCATGAAGGCCCCAACAATTTTTATTGGAAAACTCGTGAAGGAACACAGCCTACGGTTCTAAAACCCGGCATGATCACCACAGACGAACCCGGTCTATATATCGATGGAAGTCATGGTATTCGTCTGGAAAATGAGTTGCTCTGTGTAGAAAGGCAGAACACAGAATACGGTAGATTTCTGGGATTTGACTGTCTGACCCTTGCTCCCATTGACCTGGATGCCATTGATCCGTCTCTATTGACAGAGGTTGACCGCCAACGGCTGAACGACTATCATCAGGCCGTATATCATACCCTGGCACCGGAGCTGACGCCCGAAGAGCAAGCCTGGCTTAAAACATATACGAGAGCAATTTAAGTATAATGGTGTGGAGTTTTACACCACCGACAGTTTCTATGACATGAAGGAGGTTTTTCCATGATCTCAATGGATATGCTCCGCGACGCCCAGCGGGTGCTTGACCCTGTCATCAACCGCACCCCCGTAGTGCCCACCAAGGGCATCGTCCCTGGCTGCGACTTCTATCTCAAGGCCGATTGCCTGCAAAAGACCGGTGCTTTCAAGCTCCGGGGTGCGTATTACAAAATCGCCACCCTCTCCGACGAGGAGAAAGCACGAGGCGTCATCGCCTGCTCCGCTGGCAACCACGCGCAGGGCGTAGCTTTCGCTGCCCGCGATATGGGCATCAAGGCTACCATCTGCATCTCCGAGGGTGCGCCCATCTCTAAGATTGAGGCTACCCGCAGCTACGGAGCCAATGTGGTGCTGGTGCCCGGCGTGTATGACGACGCCTACGCCGAGGCGGTGCGCCTGCGGGATGAGCAAGGGCTGACGTTCATCCACCCTTTTAACGATTATCATATCATGGCCGGACAGGGCACCATCGGCCTTGAAATTCTGGAGCAGTTGCCCGATGTGGACGTGATCTTCGTGCCTATCGGCGGTGGTGGGCTTATCGCAGGTCTTGCCTACGCCGTGAAGAACCTGAAGCCCTCCTGCCGCGTCATCGGCGTGCAGGCGGCGGGTGCGCCCAGTATGGCGGAGTCCCTGAAAAAGGGCAAGATCATCACCCTCTCCAGTGTGGATACCATTGCTGACGGCATTAAGGTCAAGACCCCCGGTGATCTGACCTTCGGCATGTGCCGTCAATACGTGGACGATGTGGTGACGGTAACGGAGGGTGAGATTGCCAGTGCCATCCTGACGGTACTCGAAAAGCAGAAGCTGGTAGCCGAGGGGGCCGGTGCCGTGGGCATCGCCGCCGCCATGTACCATAAGGCGAACATCGAAGGCAAAAACGTCTGCGCCCTGCTGTCAGGCGGCAACGTGGACGTCACCATGCTGGAACGCATTATCACCCGTGGTCTTGCCAAAGAGGGCCGCATCGTTACATTTTCTACCGTGCTGCCCGACCAGCCCCATGCGCTGGCATCATTCCTGGAGGTGGTGTCTTCGCTGGGGGCCAATGTGCTGGACGTAAACCATGAACGCCGCAATACTCAGACCGCCATTGGCTCCTGCGTAGTACGACTGTCACTGGAGACCCGAGACAAAGCTCACATTCAGAAGATATTCTCCTCTTTGCACAACGCGGGCTTCGAGGTGGATGATCGCTCTTGATTACCGCTATCAGGGGATAAAGCGGGGAATCCGCCTCTGCGACATCTTTTAGTCGGGACTTCACATTGCGGCTTTCTCCCTAGTATGGTATACTTTTTACAATACTTTACGTTACGATCAGGAGCCGACAGGAATCGCATATGGATATCAACGATCTGAAACTGTTCGCTCGGGCCGCTGAACTGGGCAATATCACCCACGCCGCAGCGGAGCTGGGATATACGCAGTCTGCCGCCAGTCATGCCCTGCGGCGGCTGGAGCAAAATCTGGGAACGCAGCTTTTGCAGCGTCTGCATATGGGTGTCTGCCTGACGGAAAATGGCAAGGAACTGCTGCCCTATGTGGAGACCATGCTGGCTGCGCAGGAACAACTGCTGCAAAAGGCGGCAGACCTCAGCGGCAGCGTATCTGGCGTGGTATCGGTAGGGTGCATCAGCAGTGTCGCTATCCGCTGGCTCCCGGCGCTGATCGAGCGCATGGCCGCGTGTTATCCCTCCGTACAGATCCGGTTTCAGGACGGTGATTACGAGGCCGTGGAGGAGTGGATCCTGAAAAAGAAAGTGGATGTGGGCTTCCTCTCCGCCTCCACCCGCCAGCCCTTCCGCCTGACGCCGCTGGTGGAGGATGATATGCTGCTGGTGCTGCCCTGCGGCCATCCGCTGTGCGAATTGGCGGAGGTGCCGTTGGCGCGTCTGCGGGAGGAACGGGTCATCGTCCCCGCCGAGGGCATCGACTACGACGTGGGAAACATTCTCCGCCGTGCCGGATGTGCCGTAACAGACAGCACCAGCGTCAACAGCGACTACTCGGCCCTGACACTGGTGGGACAGGAACGGGGCGTGACCATCCTGCCCCGGATGCTGCTGGGGGACTACGACGACCAGCGCATCCAACTGCGCTATCTGGAGGGCCATCCCACCCGCACCATCTGTCTGGCGACGCTGCCGCAGCGGCGGCTGTCCCCCGCAGCGGAGCTGTTCTGCCGGTACACCACCGATATGTTCCACACCTCCATATAGCAAAGAAAACGCAGGCATCGCCCGCGTTTTCTTTTTTGCATCGCCATGAATGAGATTCATGCCTGATGGGAAAAATGCCCATTTTACAAGTCCGTGCATACCTGATAGGATGTCCTCTGGACAGCAAAAAGCGTCCTATCGGGAGGCAGAAAACACATGGACAAATTGCAGCATACATTCCTGCGCTATGCGCAGATCACATTAGGGTGTGCCCTGTACGCACTGGGCTTTTGCTGGTTCTACGCACCCAACCAGCTTTGTATGGGCGGCTTTACCGGCCTTGCACAGGTCATCAGCCTGTTCCTGCCCCAGATCCCAATCGGTGTTCAGGTATTGCTGATGAATCTGCCGCTGTTTTTCCTGATTTGGAAAAGCGTAGGCCGCGATTGGTTCATCGCTTCGCTATATGCCATGGTGGTCAGTTCACTGTTCATCGACCTGCTGGACAAAACAGTGACGTTCCAAGCCATCGAGCCGGTTCTGGCCTGCGTGTATGGCGCGGTGCTGGTGGGTGCTGGCTGCGGCCTGATGCTGCGGCAGAATGCCACCGTAGGCGGCACCAATCTGGCGGCGCGGCTGCTGCGCCTGCGGCTGGAGCGGGTCTCCATCGGCACGCTGTGCAGCCTGCTGGACGGACTGATTGTGGTGATGCATGTCATCGCCTTCCGCAACCTGAGCCATTGTCTGTACGCGGTGGCGTCGCTGTATCTCATCTCCCTCATCATGGATCGGGTGGTGTACGGCGGCAAGCAGTCGAAGGTAGCGTGCATTATCTCCGATCGGCACGAGGAGCTGACCGCCGCGCTGCTGGAGATGCACCGGGGCATCACGCTGCTGGACGGAGAGGGAGGCTTTACCCATCAGGCTCATAAGGTGATCCTGTGCGCTTTTGCCAAGAATCAGATCATCGACCTGAAAAAGCGGGTGCAGCAAGTAGACCCTGACGCATTTATCATCGTGTACGACGCCAACGAGGTACTGGGCAAGGGCTTCGGCGCTTATCAGCCCGGCAGCGTATAAGATAGTGCACCATAAAACAACTTCAGCAAATTGAAATTGTATTATAATCAACGATGATTTGGCTTTAATTCCATTACATAAAAAGAAACTGCTGCACTAAGTACTCATTTAGTGCAGCAGTTTCTTTTTGCTTCATAGGCGCTGTGATATTTAAACTATCGTTCTTGATAGCGGTTCCTTTGTCAGATATTATGCCTGATAAACAATTTCCCCGTCAATAATAGTATATAGCGGTTTTGCTGCGGTCTCCAATGCCGGGATTGCGCTCCAGACGACTAAGTCAGCATCTTTTCCCGCGGAGATCGATCCCAGGCGATTATCAAGAGCCAATCCCTTTGCTGCGTTAATGGTGATCATGCGCAGAGCACGGTCATGGGGTACACCGTAACGGACGGCCTCGCCTGCTTGAATCAGCAGAATATTGTCCGCCAGCAACGGATAATCCGTAACAAGACAAACATTGAGACCACGCTCGTCCAGTTCTCGCACCTGTGCAACATCGCCGCCGCAAAGTTCACCATATCCCTCTGGGATTCCGATTGGGCCGAAGCAGAGAGTGCCTCCACCCTCTACCAATTCGTCTGCATAGAGACTGCACGCCCAGCCATGCTCAATCGTGTAATCACAACCAAATTCTTTCGCAATGCGAATTAATGTCACCATGTCAAACTGTTCACAGTGAACTTTCAGAGGAATCTCCCGCCGGAGTACAGGAAGCAATGCTTCCATTTTTGCATCATAAGGAGGCATTTTTTCTGCATCACCATCAGAGGCGGACTTTTTCTCCATATACTCTTTCGCTTGGCGCAAGGTATCTCGGAGCACAAAAGCCACGCCCATACGCGTCATTGGCATTCTTCCCTTTGCGCCTTGATAAGTCTTCGGATTACCTCCCATGGCACACTTCATAACTGCTGGGTTTTTGACGACCAGATCATGAACTGTAGCCTTACCTGCTGTCTTTACAACCACACCTTGACCACCGATGACATTTCCGCTTCCCGGAATCAGGCAAACTGAAGTCACGCCTTCCTTGTGCAGTGCCTGAAAGTCTTTGGCGTTGATGTCCAGCGACGGCAGTATATTGATTTGCGGCGTCACTGCTGCGGTCATTTCGTTACCATCTTGACCGCTTTCTCCATCCAGAATGCCAATTCCGGTATGGGAATGGGCATCGATCAGCCCTGGCGTTACATAAAAACCCCTACCATCGATTACAGAGCATGTGTCAACTCTTATATCCTTCGCAAGTCCGCAGCCGACGGCTTTTATTTTTCCGTCCTCACAGAGAATATCTGCATCGGTAAGAGGTTCCTTTTGTTCCATAGTATAGACTGTTGTGTTTTTGATCACCAGCATGTTATTATTCCTCCCGTACATATGCCGTTCTCCCCGCAATGATCGTCCGCTGTGCGCAATTGTCAAATCGAGTCGCAGGGTTGCCATTTGCAATCATAACATCTGCGTAAGCACCCGGTGCGAGCGTTCCCACCAGATCTGCCACCCCTAGCGCCTCTGCGGGCTTTACAGTCATCATATCCATAATCTCTGCCCCAGAAGCGCCTACTGCACTCATGCGAGCTGCCTGCCACAAAAGCTGTTCATAACCGCAAGGGTATCCCAAATCCCCGGAACCGGCGATAGAAAGCTTTAGCCCCTTTCGATAAGCGGCAATCATTTTTTCCAAAGCAGTTCTGTCTGCACCGCAGGTTCCGTTTGCCATCATGAAGCCAGTATCTCCCAGCATTAGATGCCATTCATGATCCATAATTGTTTTTAAGTAAGGTGCCGCTCCAAAACCGCCGGTCAGCGTCAGCCGCAAATTGTATTTTTCGCCCAAATGTAAAACACTTTCGATTTCTGTGGAATTTTCTGCACTAACAACAAAAGGTATTTCTCTGCGCAGAAGGCGGCAGAGAACTTCTCTCCCAGCATCAAAAGGTACCCCATCTTTTCCCATATATTCCTGAGCACCCCGGAAAGCTTCATCCAGGTAAGCATACATACCCATACGAGTCATAAAAACACTTTTGGGACTGAACACAGTCTTCACTGTTTTTGTATAGTTTCCTTTTACGCCGATGTGTTCCCGGATAAAGACATCGGCCGCATGCAGACCTTGACTGTGGATTAGAGAAATCTGTCCGCCAATCAGCGCGTTGACACCAGGGCATAAGCCGTAGGAAGTGATACCGGCACGTGCAAAACGCTGCATATTCAACTCCCGCAAATCAAAAGAATCCCGGATATCAAGCTGCGGAACGACAGGGGATGTGGTTTCGTTCATGTCTGGCCCACTCATCATTTCGCTGAAAGAGATTGCTCCCACACAACAGAGCCCCAGCACCAATCCGGGATAGACGTCGCGACCAGCAGCATCGATGACCTCCTCGCCTTCTTTCGCCGAGAGTTCAGGCCCAATTTCTTTGATTCTTTCCCCGTTGCAGAGAATATCCCACCCCTGCTTATACAAGCCATTTCCCAAATACACATTTCCGTTTTTAATGATCATGGTTTCATTATCGCTCCTTTCTTGTCCCACTTCCGTTTCAGATGACAAACGTCATGTTATTATCAATTATAGATGCGATTTGTTTATTTTTATGAACAACAACCAATTGAGGATCCAAAGATGACGTTTGTATATAACGATGCTAGCATCAAGATGAAAAAATGTCAATATAAAAATGATGTTTGTCGTTTGTTTTGTTGACAAATGTCATTTTTAAAGTAGAATGTAATCGTCCCTATGATGTCTGTCATTTGTGATTAAACTCATCCAAGGAGGCTCCTATGAAGAAATGCAGCAAATATTTTAGTGGACTGTGCAGACTATGTTGAGTGTAAGACAGGCGTTAAGTGTCAAGGGTTGTCGCTAACGGGTTTTACACTGGTCAGCAAAATGTCTATGGGAATTGGAACCGCTATCATGGGCTTTGGTCTAAAGATGGGTGGTTATATCTCAAGTGTTGGCGGGAATACGGTAACACAGCCTCAGAGTGCGATTGAAGCAATTCACAGTATGCAGTTCTGGCCAACTATTATTGCCTCGCTGATTGGTATTGTGCTGATGCTTTTCTATCGGTTAGATGGCAAAACCATGGAAAAGGTTCATGCTACAAGAAAAGCAAAGCTGGAAGGCCATGCGGAATAAAAGGCCTACACCACAATGAAGAAAAGGCACCCATGCACATTGAACCGCATGGGTGCCTTTTCTATTTCCGTTACCTGCTGCTCACAACAGAAATTCTCCGTTTTCCATAACGCAGAGCTTCTCGCCCTTCCGCGTTGTGCCGATGATAGTTACCTGTTCTCCCAAAGGGTACTCTATTCCGGAAGCGGTCAACACGCACATGCCTCTCTGATTACCGGCAAGCTCTATGCGCAGATAGTTGTCCTTATCAGCCCCGTGCCGACTGTCTGTTGTCAGGGTAGCATCGCAGGCAATCCGCCCTGATAGGCTGTCTGGCTGGATCGGAATCCGTAAAATACGCACTGAAGGTGTGACGCTTTCACCCCCTTCGGTGGGGGGGGCATTTAGTGCAACAGCACAGGTCAGATTCAGCCCAGCATCCGAGAGGCAACGGAGGACGGACAGTGTTTGCAGTGAGTCCGCCAACTTGTCGGAACCTTTGTCCCGAAAGACTTCCACAAGTCCCCTGTATATCATCCGTATAGCGTGCAAGGCCTCATCATGCGAGGCTCCGCAGATTCCTTCATATTCAGATATAAGAAGATCACCGAGGCTGAACTGAAAGGCCAGCAATTGTTGCTTCTCCGGACTGTGCGTGATATCCCCCGAGCCTAAATGTTTCTGAAAATAAGGATATATAATCGAAGCCATTTCAGAGCAAATGCTGCGTGTAATATTTTCGGAAGGCGCTGCACTATTCATTACGAACTGGTACTCATCGTCGCTCATCTCCCGTTTCATATGCTCCAGTGTCGCCAGAAACCAGGAGCTCTCCTCTTTTTTTTCTGGAGTCTCACTGCGCAGTACATTCCAAAAATAGTCCATATTCTCGCCATATGTGATACGTAGTGTCTTTTTCAGCGTTTCCTTTTGACAATAGAGATACAGATCATCTTTATCTGTAAAGTATTGATAGAAACTACCTCTAGGAATATCAGCCGCTTCAATAATGGATTGGATCGTCACTTTTTCATAGGGTGCAAATGCAAAGACCTTGCGTGCCGCAGAAAGAATCCGGTTCCGCTTTTCTTCGCTGAGGTCAAAAAAAGTCTGAGTCGGCATAACGTTTTCCTCCTATTCCTTTGTGACAATAGTATATCATAGCATTCAAAAAATAGCAAAAGAAAGTGACATTCTCCACAATTGTAGTTTATATAGTAAGGTCAGTGCACACTGAGGGCGCACAGTACGTGGCTATATTCGCTGACCCTAAGTTGATAGAAAAATCCACCGTGTTTTTGTCGTTTTGCCAATTTCATTTTACCACATCCCGTGGTATAGTAACACTCGTGTGAATACTATAGGAGGGATATCAAATGGAACTGGACTTTTCAATATCGAATGAGTGGCAGGGCCTTTCTGATCAGGAAAAGCAGCAGCATCTTTTTGATAAGCAAAAGGGTGTACTGGATGCTTTTCTTGAGCGCCGAGTCATCTCAAAAGAGCAATATGACCTAAGCCTCCACACCCTCATGGATAACATGGCGATACACGTCGCAGTGTAATAGGAACCCGCCCTGCAATCGCAGAGCGGGTTCTTTTTACCTTATTGGGGGCGAAAATGTTCGTCGATCTGAAATGTAGTCAGCTTGATAGGGTCTAACTCCAGCACAGGCTTATGGGCTGTGTCCACGGCATAGGCCAAGGCTCTGTCCTCCGCGCTGCCTGTGGGCGGCATGTCCCTGTCATAGACCGCCAGCACCACGTCCGTCAGGTCGATGATCTTCTTGTAGGCGTGGAGCTGCGCGTCCGGTGCACCAACCTCGCACACGGTGAAGATAAGGGTGCATTTCTCCAGCATCGTGAAGTAACGCTCCCGCAGATAGGGAGCCCATTTTGTAGCCTGTTCCTCATGGGGTGTGTAGCAAATGAGCATCAGGTCATGGTCAGTCGTCCGCAGGCCGTTGACGATCTCAGCGGCGTATAACCCCACGCCGCTGTCGCAGGCAGTCAGGAACTGCGACACGCCGCTCTGGCGTAGCGCCATGATCTGCTGCGCCAGTTCGATTTTCAATTTTCGGCACCGGTCATCTTCCTCGTCAAATCCCCACGGAAAGCGCATGGGGTTTTGACCGATGATGGCACAGCGTAGTGGCTTGTCCATATCTTCACCCGCTCCATTTGTAGTCTATTGGCTTACAGCTCATATTCTAACAGTCGCTATTTTTCGCGTCAAGGAAAATGTAAGCTATAAGCGTACAATCAAAACGCTTTAGGCATACAAACGGAGGCGACACATGGATAAGAAGCTGTTGGGTAAGCGGATCAATACGGCACGCAAGGAGCGCGGCTGGACAAGTGAACGGCTGGCGGAAGCGTGCAGCATCAATGCCACCTACCTGCGGCAGATTGAAGCAGGTACGAAGATTCCCAGTCTACCAGTGTTCGTCTCGCTGTGCGAAGCATTGAATGTCTCTCCGACGTATTTGCTGATAGAGGTACTGCCCCAGCAGGGCAATCAGGATATGGACGCACTGCTGGAGCTTCTGCAAAACGCCACGCCGAAGCAGTTGAACATGATGGTCTCCATGATCCGCAGTGCATTGGAAGCATCAAAGGAATAACATCGACAAACGCAAAAATAGAGGGCAGAGGAATTTCCTCTGCCCTCTATTCATCCCCATACCACACCGGTCTTGCGGCTGTCTCAAAGCCGGTTCGGTGGGAGATCGCCACGCCGCCTGTGCCGGAGGCACAATGCACCACCAGCAGGCGGCCCAGCCAGTCGCGGCCTGCGGCGATGCCGACGTGTTCATCCTCCGGATAGAACAGCAAGTCCCCTGGCTGCACCGCGTCCCACTCAATGTCCACGCAGTTGGCGTGCTGCTCCATGGCTCCGCCGCCCTGTCCGATCACATACTCGCCGCCGCTGGCGTTGTAGAACGCCCAATCCACGAAGCCGGAACAGTCCAAACCATAGGGCTGCTCCGTGCCGGTAGTTTCGCTGCCCTCGGCTGTGACCTCCGTCAGCTCGCCCCAACGGTCATCCCAGCCCAACACCAGCGATTTACCGCCCCAAAAGTAATCCACCTTGTCCACTAGCGCCAGCGCGTAAGTCACTACCATGCGCCGTTCCATGGAGAGATCGTCCGGCAGGCGCTCCCACACCTCCATGGCCTCGCCGGTGGGCTCCATGGTGTGGCTGTCTGCGACAACGCCTGCCGGTGACAGGGCTGCCGCCACCGCCACCACCGGCAGAGCCAGCAGCAGGAACAGCGCCACACCGCCGCCTGCTGCGGCTATGGCCTTGAACCCAGCGCGGACGGTCTTGCCCACCGCCTGTGCCATCTGCTCCAGCCGCTGTCCCGCTTTGCGGGTGGCGGCTTTCGTCTGTTGGAGCATCTGCCGTTGGGCAGTGCGCTGGGTGTGCTGCTTCGCCCGTTGTTGTGCTGCGGTCATGGCAGTCGTAGGCGGTTTTTGCGCCGGTTGGCGCGGCACCGTTGTGGTGCGGGGTGTCTCCGCCGCCGTGGTACTCTGCGCGGCGGCGGACTGCTCCGTTGACCGCCACATATCCCGCTGCAGCACCTGCGCCGCCGTTGTCTCCTGCCGCTGCCGTACCTTCTGGGCGCGGTACTTGTGCAGGACGTACTTCCGCTGAAGATGCCGCGTGGCACGGAAGGTCAGACGGGCGGCATCCGCTGCGCCATGCTGCACCTGCTCCGTGGCATACTCCACCGGTTGGCGCTGGCGCTGCGTCTGACGTTCCTGCTTCTGCTGTGCATAGTGCCGCTGCAAGATACGCACCGCCGTGCGGGGTATGGCGTTCTTCTGCCGTGTTTTCGGCTGCTCCATGGCGGCACGGGTCTTGACATCACGCATTTTGCTCCCCCGGCTTGGTGGTCATCAGGCGGTACAGCTCCGTGTCGCGTGGCAGCTCGTTGATGAACGGCACAAGGCAAGAGCCGACTTTAATAAGCCCATGTCCTGCTGGTGCATCACTGACGTAATCCATCTGCGCGTCGCTGGCTCCCAGCAGCTTGGCCAGCTCCACACGATCGGTAGGAGCCTGATTCAGCAGCACCAAAAACTCACTGTTGGCGAACATCAGCCGCGCCGTGTCGGACAACAGGCATTCCTCCACGTTCTGCGTAATGCCGGTGAGGGTGGCGTAGTATTTACGGAACCGCTTCCAGCATTTATACAAAAACTCGCTGGAGTAGTTGTTGATGGCGCTCTTGCCGCTTACGCCGGGGCTGGCGAAGAACAGGTATATCTCGTCAATGTAGACGTGGGTGTACCGCCCCTGCTGCCGGTTGCGAATGACGCGGTTCAGGATGCTGTCCAGCATCACCAGCAGGCCAATAGGCTTCAGGTTCTCGCCCAAATCCTGAATGTCATAGCAGGTGATGCGGTTGCGGGTGTCGATGTTGGTCTGGTGGGCGAACACGTTGAGACTGCCGGTGGTAAACAACTCCAGCGCCAGCGCAATTTCGTGGGCAACAGGCTCCTTCTGCCGCATGAGGTCATCGTAGAGGTCTTTCAGCGTAGGCGGGTCTCCCTCATATTTACGGATGTACTTGCGGTAGATGTTGGCGGTGCAGCGGTCGATGATGGACTTCTCCTTTGCGCCGATCTCGCCTGCACCCATGAGTTGTTCACACAGGGACATGATGAACTCACTTTTCAGTACCAGCGGATTGCGCCCGTCGCCGTACTCCTTGGAAATGTCCAGCGCATTGACGTAGCTGCCGTTGGAGGCGGAGATGGTGATAACCTCACCGCCCAGGGCGCGGATCAGCGGGCCATACTCGCGCTCAGGGTCTACCACGATAATGTCGTGGTCGGTGTTCAGGCCCACAAAGCCGATCTCCTGCTTGGCCATCATGGACTTGCCGCTGCCGGATACGCCCAGATACAGGCCGTGGCCGTTCAGCAGGGCGTCGCGGTTGCAGATGATAAGGTTGCGGGACACGGCGTTGACGCCGTAGTACAGGCCGCCGGTGTCCATGATCTCCTGCGTCTTGAAGGGCAGCAGCACGGCGGTACTCTCGGTGGTCAGCGTCCGCATAGCATCGATACGCCGCAGGCCGTAGGGCAGCACCGTGTTCAGCGCGTCCTCCTGCTGGTATTTCATTGTGGCAAACTGGCAGCCATGGGAACGGCCAATGGCGGACAGAGCCTCCGTGTCCTGCTCCAACTGCTCCTCGTTGTCGGCAAGATGGGTCAGCGTCACCAGCGCGTACATCATCCGCTGGTCACGGGCGGTCAGGTCGTCTAAGAACTCCCGCGTCTCCTTCCGCATTTGCTCCAGATCGTAGGGGATGTTGGCGGAGAAATTGTTGTGGTGGTTCTGCCGCTGCTGCCAGCGGGTGATGTCGCTCTCCACCGCCATGATGCGCCGGTGCATCTCCGACACGGCCTCGTCGGTGGCTACCGGCACAATGTCGATGGACAGCATCATGTTGCGGGGGTAGTCCATCAGCTCGGTTATCATGGTGTCCTTGATGAAGCTGGCATACTCCCGCAGGAACATGGTGCGGCCCACGCGCTCGTCCACGGCATAGTGGTCAGGGAAGAATTGCAGCGTCTCCGGCGCGATGGCGTCGCGGAAGTCGTGGCCGCGCCGCTGGGCGGTTTGCAGGTCGAAGGCAAAGGCCGATTCCTGCCCCACGCGGAAGAAGTCGTGGAACAGCCGCAGACGCTCGTTGAGGGTGATTTCCCGTATACCGGAATCCATGCGGCTCAAACCAGCGGTCAGGTCGGTGCCGACGCGGGCGAAAAAGGTACGGGCCTCCTCAATGCTGCGCTTGGCCACGGACACGGTGATGTATTTCTCCTGCAGCAGATTATTGCTGCCGGTGGCCTTGTCCAGCAGAATGTCATTGTACTCACGGCGCATATAGTCGCGGCCATCCTGCCGGTAGGCCATCAGGAGGTTTTGACTGAACTCCTGCCGGTTGATCTGACGGTTCACCAGCGTCAGCTTGATACCCGCGTCGATGGGCAGACTGTTGAGAACGCCGCAGTAGCCTAAGAACAGCTCCATTTGCTTTTCCGGCGAGGCCACGGCGTAATTGATGTCAAAAAAGCGCCAGGTCTTGGAAAACCTGCCGCTTACCTGAAAAACGCCGTCCTTATAAATGCGCTTGATGGGAATGGACTGTTGCACGCTGCGTGGGATGCGAAAGGCGTCCCGTTCCGTGCTGCGGCCCTTGAATAGTTTTCTCACTTCTTGTCCTCCTTTTCCCAAAGGTCGTACAGGTAATTTTCGCTGTGCCACAGCCGCCGACCGGCCAGCAGAAAGTTGGTCTTGCACCACGCCCACAGGAATTGCTCCAGCGTCAGGCCGTTGTAGTGGAAGAAGCCTGCCGCCGCCATAGGTGCAGCGCCCACGATGCACAGCCACCCCAGCGTCTCGCGGTCTAACACGCCCCGCAGGGCGAAGTACAGCCCCACCGCCGTACCCACCGCCAGCAGCGAACAGATCAACTGCCGCGCCGTCAGGCCGAAGTAGACGGTTTCCTTGTAGCTGCGTATCTCTTTGTTGATTTTGATTTCCATGTGTACCTCCATAGTTTAGAGAGGATTTTTGCAACCTTTAACACTTTTCCTCTCTACAAGCCATGCGACCGATATTGCAGGAACGTGAGCGGTTCTCTCACATCCCAAACATCTCCCTCACCACGCGGTCGGCACCCTTCACCAGTCCTACCAGCACCAGCATATTGAAGATGACCTCGCCAAGATAGCCCCACACCTGTGTGACCACCGAACCACCGCCCAGCACGACCGTGTCGCTGGCAGCGAAGGCCGAAAACACGATGCAGGCCAGCACGATCACTGCGCCCTCCAGACACACGCCCATATAGCTTTTGAGAAAGGCACGTCCCATCTGGGACGTGCCTTCTCCCGCAAAGGACGCCAGTGCTACCGGCGACAGTGCAGCATATAAAAAGAGCTTGAAAAACCGGCCATACACGGTAAGAATTAGCAGAAACGCCAGTACCGTGATAAGCAGACAGCCCAGCAGCGTCACCAGCCACAGGGGGATACTGGCAAGGAATCCCACGTCCTCTATGGCCGCTGCCATCTCCGCAGGCAGCGAGACAGTTGCCCCGTCGATACCGCCCACGCTGCCGGCAGCGGCGGAGATGATACCGGCGCAGACCGCGAAAATGTCCACCATCAGGTCGATGCCATAGGTGACAGCCAGCTTCGCCATGACGAAGTAAATAAAGTGCCGCAGAACGTGTTCAGGCCGCTGGAAGTCCCGAAAGCTGGCGCTGCTGCGGAAGATGCCAATGGCCAGAAACAGCACCAGCAGACCATAGCCGATGCCCTGCATGGCTCCGTTGACGGTCTGGATCGTCTGCCAGATGGTGCCGCCCTTGAACGCCTGTGGCGATTGGGACAGCAGCGACCACATCTCTGTCAGCTTGTCGTTCCACACGCCAAAGGCGTAGTTGAGATTGTCAATGATCCAGTTGTTGTCCATGGTTTACACCGCGCCAATCAGCGTCAGAATCTCCTTGGCAAAGGCGATAAGCAGGCCGCCGAACAGGCACAGCAATCCCTGTGTTCGCTGGCTGGCGTCGTGGCTCTGGATGCTCATGCCCACCTGCACGATGCCCCAGCCGAGAATGATAATGCCAATGGCCTTGATGACCGAAAAGATGAAATCGGACAGGTTGTTGACAATGGTCAGAGGATCACCGCCGGTGGCGTAGGCGGTGGTAACAGCGCATAAGGAAAGCACTGCGCTCCCGCAGATACCTCCGGCGATTTTCCTTCTTCTCTTGTTTTTCTTGTTCATATTCGTCCTCCAAAAATCTAAAGTCGTCCAATGTTCGGAACACATAGGGCAGATCTGTCAATGCGTAATCGGGCGCAGGCGGCGGGTTGTGGATATAGGGCTTCGCGCCGCCATCCTGCGTGTAGCGGTAATTGGGGTGCTTCTTAATGTTGTACTTTCTGTCCCGCACAGGGCTCTCGCCGCGGATCAGCAGCAGCGCTTCCCGCGTGGGCATACGGCGTATTTCGTCTGGCGTCATCAGCTCACGTCCCGTCAACTGATAGTTGATGGAGCTGGAGCCACTTCGGCCCCGCGTCTGGCCCCGTGTCCGGATGCTGATAGTTTCCTTACCCAGCAGCTTTGACATGAACTCCAGCGATTCCGGCTCGTTGCCGCCGCCCAAAAACAGCAGCGTATCGCAGTTGCCGATAATACTCTGGTATTCGTCTCGATAGCGGGCCTTGATGCTCTGGATGTTCTGCACGATAATATCAATGCCGATGTTGTAGCTGCGGCAGGTTGCCAGCACCTTGGGATAGCTGTCCGGCTGGGGAACGTTGGCCCACTCATCCTGTATCACCCGCACCGGCACCGGCAGCCGCCCGTCATACCGCTCGTCCGCCCGCAGGTAAAGCTCCTGAAAGCACTGGGTAAACAGCATGCTGACCAGATAGTTCATGCTGCCATCGTTGACGGGGGTAATGCAGAAGATTGCCCGCTTCCGTTCACCCAAAGAGCCGAAGTCCATCTCGTCCTCCTGCATGATGGCGGCATACTGCGGGAAGATGAAGGCGGTCAGGCGAACGCCCGCCGTAATCAGAATGCTCTTAGCGGTCTTGCCCGCAGCCTTTTTGTAAACCTTATATTGTTTCACCGCCAAATGGTCAGGCTCCCGATCCTCCAGCGATTGAAACAGCAAGTCCAGCGGGCTTTGGAATTGTTCGTCCTCCTCACTGGCCTGTGCGCTGTTCAGCATGAACATGAGCATTTCAAAGGTCTGCTCCTCCTTTGGCGCTTCACTGAGCAAATACAGCATCAAGGCGGAATCCAGGGCGATTTCCGCTTTCTCCCAAAAGGGGTCGTTGGACGCGCCTTTTGGCGGCGTGGTATTTTTCACCAGATTGTCCATCAGCTTCAGCACGTCCGGCTCCTCACGAATATAGCGGAACGGGTTATAGCCATCCGACTGACGGGGATGGATCAGGTCAAATACCTTAATATCGTAGCCTTGGCTTTTCAGAAAATGGCCGGTGGAGCGCAGCATTTCCCCCTTGGGATCGACTACCAGATAGGAGCAGTTGGCATCCATCAGACCGGGCTTGCAGAAGTACCGCGTCTTGCCGGAACCACTGCCGCCTACCACGAGGACGTTTAGGTTGCGCTGGTGCTTATAGCCGTCCATGCCGATGGAAACGTGCTGGGTCAGGATCACGTTCGGCCCGTCCTTATCGGCGTACTTCTGGTTCATCGTCTCCACCGCCTCCCACTTGGCCGTGCCGTATTCACCGCCGGGGCGGCGCTTCTCACGGTCTGAGCGGTACAGCAGCACCGCAAAAGCGCAGAGCAGCAGTGTCACGATGATGCACTTCACCGTATGCGGCGTCCAACGCAGTAAAGAAGGGCGTTTCAGCAGTTCACTGAAACGCCCCATCCATACGAATATGTTGCTGCCTTCCTCATAGGCGCTGGCCGCTGCAATGGCAAGGTAAACGGAGAAAATGCCCAGCAGTACCCATACCACAGGCTTTACAGGCTTCATTCCGTCACCCTTTCGCAGTACACTACATACCGCTGCTTGCCACCGCTGGCGTAGGGGTGGCAGGTCAGCAGCGTCAGCAGGTCGCGGCCTTGCTGGATTTTGATTCTTTCGATTTCGTGCGGCTGGATGATCTGAATGTCTGCTACCGTGTAGGTCAGCGTTTCCCACAGGGTGGTAATGACAACTTCATCGCCCACGGTAAGCTTATCTATGTGCCGGAAGTAGTCCGCGCCTTTCCATCCTCTATGACCGGCAATGACGCAGTTGGTGTTGTCGCCGCCGATGGGCGCTGACGTGTTACCCAGCACCGCCGCTCCTGCCGCGAGGTGAGTGTCGGATGCGCCAAGATAGACCGGCATGGTCAGTTCCATGGCGGGTATCTCTAAGACGCCTATAATCTCATCCTCAATGCCGTAGGCGGTCAGGTCAGCAGCCGGTGTCTCGCAAGCTTCGAGGTCGGTGAGGTTACACTGCTTTTCTGCGTAAAGCTGGCGGTTATATTTCTGTAAAGCTGCCAGCAGTTCGGGATACTGCTGCTCCGGTTCGTCGCGGTCGGCCAAGAACTCCTGCACGGCAGTTGCGGCGTTGTTCTGGAGCCTATGTCCCGTGAACACCGGCCACAGCATCACGCAGACGCCCGCCACGGCCAGCAGTACTGCCAGTACAAGGGATTTCTTACGCATGGCACACCCTCCTCACCCAAAAGTAAGCACCACCGACCACGGCCACCACGCCAAGGCCGATGCCAAGACCTGTGAGGTAATGCTGCGTCCACGAGGAAGTGGCCTTCTGCGCTTCGGCAGTCGCTGATTCCTGCTCTGGTGTGTATGGCACCCGGTGGCCCCGTACCAATAGGCGATGGGTATTGACCCCGAACGGGGTACACGTCACCAACGTGACCAAATCCTTGCCTTTTTCGATTTGCAGCAGGCTCGTATCTGTAGGCACCACTGTGTTGATGGCATCTACCTCATAAGCCAAAACTTCACCCAAGACATGGATATAAAAGATGTCACCCTCTGTAAGCTGGTCGATGTCCGAAAACAGCTTGGAACTTGCCATCCCGCTGTGGGCCGAAAGTACCACATGGGTGCTGCTGCCGCCCACCGGCAGAGACGTTCCTACCACATGGCCCACGGATTTTTCAAGTGTCTCAGCACCCGTACCGTGCTGTACCGGCAGGTACACATTGATTTTTGGAATGTCAACATAGCACATGACACCGCCCACGGTGAGCTGATCGGCGTAGGCCAAGGGAGGGGCGGATGCCCCTCCCTCAGAGATCGTCGCATTGGCCAGCATAGCATTGTACTGCTCTGCGGCTTCACGCTGGGCGGTCAGCTCGGCATCATCGGTGTCCTCGATGGCTGCGGTGTAGGTGGTTTCCACGTCTGAATGATACTTTTCACTCAGAAGTTCTCCCACCAGTGGGTAAAGCAAAAGGCCCAGCGCCACAACGCCGCAAGCCGCCGCCAATAGCCAGCGTTTCACTGCTCACTCTTGTGCTGCTTACGGCTGCGGATTACGATGAAAGCCGCTGCGCCCAGCAGCAGGACACCGCCCACCGTATACATCCAAACACCCCGGCCACCAGTCTTGGGCAGATCAAAACCAGGATTATTGACGACAGTCATGGGCACAATGGCGTTGCCATCCGTCATGGTAACATCCTTGCCGTTTACGGTGGCGGAAGCAGTCAGGAGCTTCGCACCACACTCCTCACACTGACCATTCTCGGAGGTCTTAATAATAATCTTGACCGCTTCCTTGAGCAGTACATACCCCTTATCCGTGGCGGTTTCAGTCAGGCTGTAGCTATCATCCTCCAGGCCCTTCACAATGATGTGGCCCTGTGCATTGGGGATAAAGTTGGTAGCATCGGACTTCTTGGAGGTAAAGCCCTTGGTGTAGTACACACCGTCCTTCTGCTCTGCGATGATATAGCAATCGTCAGTATCGTTGTGCAGGTTGAATTTGACGTTCTGAATGCTACCCTTACCATCAGAGAACTGCTTGAGGATGTCTACGCCATAGGTATAGACGTGGCAGCAATCTTCCAAGGTGTCGTAGTAGGTAGTGTTGGTACGCTTCCAAGTTAGGGTAACATTATTGGGGTTATCCTTGTCGCCCATCTGCGCGTCGGCGGTCAGGGTGGCGGCGTAAGTAATGCGCATTGTACAGTCGGAGTAACCACGCTTGACACTGTCGGTGTAAACAGTGGTCGCCTCGTTGATCTCGCTCAGGCCAGTCTCGGTCATCTTGATGGTCATGGTGTTCTGCACGTCATCGTAGGTCACAGTGAACTTTCCGGAATCCTCCGTCCAAGTGGCAATCTTATCGGTACAGCCAGCGTCCTTGAAGAACTCGATAACCACGTCGTTCTTGTGGTAGCGAATACCTTCGGACATGGTGTCCACATAGGTGTACTCGCTCAGGCTGGAAGCCTTGGAGGTAATGGTGGGCAGGGTACTCAGAATCTGGTAGTCCACAACATCGCCCACGGAAGCGGTAGCGGTATGAGCGTAACCATCGGTGATGTCGGTCAGGCTGCCGTTGTGCTTGCCGGTGCTGTTCTTGCTCTCGCGGACGGTCTTTTCGAGGTTGGGGTTGCCAGTCTGGTTCTTGGGGTACACGGTCAGATCGTAAATCCACTCGCTGCCATCGACGGTCGTCATGGGCAGGGAAATCAGGAAGGGATTGCAGGTAGAAGTCACGTTTTCAGGAACGCGAGTCTCCACGACAAGATACAAGCCCTGATCCATATCAGAAGCGGAAGTGTGGCCAGTGGTATCCGTCTCGGTCATAGCCACGCCGCCGTTCTTCACGGCAGCTTCCAGAGCGTTCTTCACATTCGTAGCGTTGGTTGCGAGAGTTGCGGCCAGCTTGTTGTTCAGAGCATCGCTGGTGAAGTAGTTGATGCCGTTCTCGGTCTTGTGAGCGTCCGCGGCGGTCAGGCCGATGGCGGACAGCACGGCGTTGGAGCGGTCAGAGGTGTCGAAGCCATACAGTACACCGACCGTGCGCTGACCATCCATGACTTCATTGTTCATGGCAATGTCAGCGATGCGAAGGTAGGTGAACTCCACGCCCTGAATAGCATATTTGCTCAGCTTGTCGATAACAGCGTCGTCATGCAGGCCGGTGGAGACGTAGGATTCCGCATCCCACACGCCATCTTCGCTGGCTTTGGTGATATCGTACTTGTAAATGGAGAGCGACGCCTTTTTGCTGGCGTCAATGGTAGGTTCTGCGGCAAATGCCGTAGTAACGAGGCTCAAGGCCATAATGGCGGCCATGAGCATGGCGAATACGCGATGGATCTTTTTCATGTTCAGTTTGTCTCCTTTTTGATGATAGATTTTTTGCAAAAATAAACACCCATGCAAAGCATGAGTGCTGCAAATAGAATATAGGGGGCGAAACCCACGCCGCCCGTGAAGGGCAGGACGAAGCCTGCACTGTTGCAGGCGGTAATGGTAACGTCAGGGCTATTGGCCTCCAGTACACCGGTGAACACCGGCTCCGTCATAAGGGTATAGCCAGCAGGCGCTTTCGCCTCGATAATACGGTACTGCGCACCGATCTTGAGATCGCCCCACTTGGCAATCCCTGTCTTGTCGGTGGTAATTTTACCGACCTCCGTCCAGGTCTGACCGTCTGTGGAAGTCTCCAGCAGCAACTCCGCACCAGCAAGAGGCGAAGCCGTCACGTCCACCTTGCGGACGGTGAGACTGCCCTTTGCCATGGTGTTCGTCCGGGTCTCGGTGATATTCAATGCCTCGGTGGCAATGGTGATCTGATACTTGGTATCATCTACCACATACCCCTCCGGTGCGCTGATCTCCTGATAGGTATAACTGCCGAGAGGCAAATCCGAAAAGACCGCCTTGCCATTTGCGCCGGTGGTCGCGTCAGCGATTTTGTTGCCAGCGCTGTCAAAGAGTCGGTATGTGACACCCGCCAGCGCCTTGCCGGTATCGGCGTCGGTCTTGTTAATGGTCAGGCTGCCCTTATCCTCCGTCACGGTAGCCTTGATCTTGATATATGCCTTTACCGGGTCACGCCCCACACCGGTGTAACTCGCCAGCGACTGGTATTTGCCGGTGGAATCATACCAGCACAGAACGGCTTCGTCAGGGTCGATACCGTATGCGCTGCCAGTGGCGGAGTAGGTTTTCTCGGTCGAGAGGCCCTTGGCGGCTTCGGCCGTGGCCGTGATGGTCAGGGTATTGCCCTTCTGGCTGAATGTGATGCCGTTGCCGCTGTTCGAGCTGAAATTGAAATCGGACAGCACACCGTTGGTGTCAGTGACGCTGGCGGAGTAATTGCCGCTGGCATCCTTGGTCAGCTCAATGGTATCGCACCAGCGAGACGAAGCAGCCGCAAAGCTGGGAATATCAGTTGCGCTTTGCATGGCGTCCGTGATTTTTTCATACCACAAAGCAAACGTGGGATAACGGGACGTGTCGACACAGCCGTAAAACGGGCTGCTGCCCCAGGAACGGTAGTCGTAAGGACTGCGATACTCGCAAATTAAGTCCCAAATGACTGCCTGCGTAGCGGCCCATTTCTCTGCACCGATAATATCGCTGTTGTTGCTGTCACCATAGGCTGTACCGTACTCGGCGCTGGGGTAGCCGCAGGCCAAGGCCAGCGCGATACCGCTTTGGACGGCGGCGGGTAGGTTGTACCAGCAGCCGCTGGAGCCCTGCACATAATTGCTGCTGTCATCCGAGCGAACACCGGGCTGGATGCAGTAGGCCACTGTGCCATTGACATATTTGAGGTGAAATAAGGCACTGCCACTGCCAAGACTGCTGTCAGCAAGAATGGTCAGGTTCCGTGTGTTGGGCGTCGTCGAATTGCTGTAGTCATACTGCTTGAAGGTCAACTGTGAGGTGTAGACATACACCTTATACTTGACCACGACGGTGGCAGCGTAGGCGGATACCGCCAGCATCGCCGCCATAACCAGTGCAAGTACCAAAGCTGTAAATCGTTTAACAGTTTTCAATAGCTTCCTCCTTTTCAAAGGGTAAAGCCCCTCTGTTACCAGAGAGGCTTTGCGTATGGAATTGTTGTGTTTTAGTCATAGAGGACGTAGATCAGCAAGCTCCCGCCATCTTCCACAATGCAAACGTTGCAGTGGAAACCGGCGTCTGCCACACTGTCCTTGCCCGCCTGCATCATGAGCTGACGGAACGTGAAGTCCACCATGTCCCGCGCCTTGGCCTCCAGCGTCTCCTGCGAGGCATCCACCGGCACCGCGGCGGGGAAGCGGTAAGCGCTGTTGTCCAGCGTCAGGCCGCTGTCCGTAATGACACCGTACTGCGTCACCGCATAGGCGTTGGCCGCGTCGATGGCCGACTGCCGATCTGCCGGAGCCGTGGGTTCGGGCGTAGGTTCCGGCTCTGGTGTAGGCTCCGGCTCCACGTAGCCCGTCTTGGCGTGGACAGTTTCGGAGGGAATGTCCTCTGCGACATTGTGCTGCGTGGTGGGTACAGGCGCAGTCTGCGGCACTTCGGCATCTGCGTTTACCGAGGTATCCGCTTCCTTGGTCTGTTCCACCACAGGGGTCGTGTCCTGAACTGTCTGTTCAGGAGCAGTGTCGGGTTTGCTGGCAGCAGGTGCTTCCGCCTGTGGGGAAATGGCTGCCGATGCGGGAATCGGGGTGTTCTGAGTGCCTTTGGCTGCACAACCTATGAGACATATCATACTCAGCACCAGTCCTGCACAGCAGATCGTTTTCTTTTTCATCATGGTATCATCCTTTCCTTTCAGATGACATCATTATGAAGCCGCAGCCATTTGCTGTCAAAATTTTGCCTGCCGCCAGCGCAGCTTCATTTTGCCAGATCGTTTTCCTTGACCGGGATGACGGGCTCTCTCCGTCTGGCGGCTTCCAGCTCGGCTTTCAGCGCCTTGACTTTTTCCCGCACAGAGGGCTTATCCATCTCGGTAGAGGTTCTGGCACCACTCCCGCGCTCCCTGAAGCTGTTCTCGGACGGAGCGCGGGGCCGTTGTTTTCTTGCGTCACTCTGCACGGGCGCTGGGTAGCCCATCCGCTCAAAGATACGGTTGATCTGCTTGGCATCCTTGGCCTTGGCCATGATCTCCACTGTGCCGGTTTTCTCCACCTTATTGACGATGGGATAGAACAGCACCCCATAGCGCTTGCTTTCCATCTGAAAGCCTTTCAAATCGTCCTGCTTAATGGAGAAAATGGTCAGCTCCTCGCCGTCCTGGATCAGCCGCTTCAAACCTGTCTTTCCGGCCAGCTTCGGGTTATCCTTGGCAATGGCGATCAGCAGCGCCGCCAGATTCTTGGCACCCAGCCCCGCCAGCTTTACGGCGCTTTCTGTGATCTGGATACTCTCTTTCACCACCAGATCGGCAGTCTCACCGCTGGTACTCACGTTTGCGTTCCTCCTTTCTCACTTGTTCCTGTTGTTCGGCTTCCGCCTGCTGTAGCTGTTCGGATATCTGCGGCACATCCGCCAATATCCTGCGGCACAGGGCCAATTCCCTGCGCTTCTCCCGCAGGGAGGCAGTCTGCCGGTCAATCTCGGCGCTGCACCGTGCTTTGCTTTCCTCATCCGTGGCTCGCCTCCTTTCCTGATAAAGTGGTTTTCGCTGTATGACGCCTGCTTCGATCTCGCACTCCAGTTCGCCGGTACGGGCGGTAAGTTCCTCCGCCGTGGTGATATGATTCGACCACAGATAGCGAAACTGCCGCTCATACCGTTCCAGCCGCACGATCTCCTGCCGCATGGAAAAAGGAACGCGCCGGAAGTGCTTCTTCCGGTGTGTCCCTCGCAGCAGATAGAGATACCTGAGATAGAGCGCGTAAAAGCCAGTGATTTTTCTTTTCGGCCCGGCAGGTCGTTTCCCTTTGATGCGGTAGCGCTTGGTCTTATGCGGGAGGTCAGGCACAGTCTGTGCGCCGCCTTCCCGCTGGGTTGCCAGCCGCCTGCGAATGTCCTGCTCCGTGTAACCATCGCCCAGGCTATCCAGCCGGATCGCCCGCTTGCCGCCCGGTGGCAGCACGGTCACATACTTGCGGTTGGGGTTGTTCTGCACCACATATCCACGCCGCCGCAGAAGCATCAGAAAGGTATCGTATGTATACGCTTCCGCAATGATACTGTCAATGTCAGCGCGAACGACGCTGCGGATGGTGGGCTTGCCTGCGTTCTCCGCCTTCCATTCGGCGTAGTGCTTACCCTTGCCCTGTGGTGCGATCACGGACAGGTCGTTTTCACGGCACAGGGCGTCCGATGTGCTTCGCACGTCAAAATAGTAGCTGCCGGGGCTGGAATGATATTTTTTGCCATCCACGAAAGACACGGAATTCACCACCACATGATTGTGGAGATGGGCTTTATCCAAGTGGGTGCCGACGACCACCTCATAGCGGTCGCCAAACAGACGCTGGGCAAAGGCCACGCCGATGGCGTGGGCCTGCTCCGGTGTCACCTCGCCGGGCACAAAGGACTGGATGAAGTGATACCCCACCACGCCGCCCAGCCTGCCGAACCGCTGCTTTGTCTCCTGCATCTCGGCATAGGCGGTTTCACAGCTTCCGCAGTTAATGGCAGACGTAAAGAAATGCTGTTCCGTTTTCTCTGGATTTGTGGCGTAAGTAATACCAGCGTCCAGTGCGGTCTTTTCACCATTGACAACATAATCGATACGGTCATCCAGCCGCCTGCGAATGGCAAACACCTTTGTGTAAGCCATGTCACAGCCTTTTCACGGCCTGTAAAAGCATTTTCTGCATGGACTTGATATGCTCCACATCCTCCATGCGGACAAAGCCGCTGGCATTGGCCACCTTTGCGATCTGGTTGATATTGTTGCCTATGGCGGATAGCTGCCGCAATAGCGCAGCTATTTCATCAGGCGGCCTTGACCGCAACTCCGCACCTAAAATAAGCTGCCGCAGCGTAGGCTCCAGCTTCATGCCGCAGCCCTCTGCCAGCACTTTCAGGTGTGCGTACTCGCTGCCGTTCAGCCGCAGCGAAAGCCGCTTGGCGGTTTCTCTCATCATCGTCACTTCCTTTTATTGAATGGGGGTCTTAGGGGGCTTTCGCCCCTTAACAAGCGCGTTTTGCTGTCAAAATGCTATGCTTGCAACTGCAACGCAGCCTCCGGCTGTGTTGCAGTTCAGGCCGCGCCGAAAAAAGAGATCAGCGGGCTTCGCCGCGCTGGGCGCAGTGCCGATACCGCAGCAGGTCATTGTAGTCCTTGCCCTGCGCCGGTGGCTTGTCGATGACCTCATAGCCCTCCAGCAGCTCCCGCAAGGACGCTGCTGCTACCCGCCCCGGCGCGTCATTGTCCAGGCACAGCACGAGACGGGATATGTGGGGTGCTGCTTTCAAGTACCGTGAGAGTGCCGGTGGCAATCGTTTCACACCCTCGCCGGAGATGCCGCCCAGCGACAGTGTATTGGCCTTGCGCCAGTCCCGTCCCCGCTGCTTCAGCAGCGTCAGGTAGGAGAGGGCGTCAATGGCGCTCTCGAAAAGACACAGCGTTGCACTGTCGCCCGGCGTCACCGGCACAGCAAAAGAGTATCGCTTGTCGCTGCCGGTCACCTCGCCTACAAACCGCTTTTCTTGCAGCGTTCCCCGCTGCATGGCGTAGGCCGGTCTGTCACCAGTAAAGCCCACGAATACGCAGTTGTGATGCTGCGCCGATTCATAGAGTAGGCCATGCTTGATGCAGTGGTTGATGATCTCCGGATCAATGCCGCGGCCATGGAGGTATGAAAAAACACGCCGGTTGTCGGCGTGTTTGGGCGGTAAAGAGAATATTTTCGTTGTGTGTGCTTTGCTGCGAGGTACTTCTGCCAGCGGCGCACCGGCAGCATTTAGGATGCGCTGCACAGCGTCCGGCAGCGGCAGCTCCCGCACAGTGGTCAGGTAGTCCAGCGCATTACTTCCGCCGACGCCACGCGACCACCAGTACCATTTCCCGTTGGAAATTTTTAGGCTGTCATGGCTTCTGGTAGCGTAGGTGTTGCCGCCTGCGCTGACCAGTTCCTCCGGCTCACAGCACCGCAGATAGGTCAGCAGATCCATCTCGCGGGCACGGGCTAACTGCTCTGGTGGAATAAACGGCATAGAACATCACCTCCTTTCCCGATGATTGGCGAAATATTTTTCCGACGATTGGCGGAAATCTGATCCGACAGTTGGCGGAAAGCCCTGTGTACGCAAAAAAGCGCAGGCACTTGCCTACGCTTTTTCATAGAATTATTTTTGCTTGTTACGCATTGGCTTTCTGGAGATAAAATTCACTCTCTGCAACACGAATCACAAAATCATACTCCAGTCTGTTCGCCTTGGACATATTGATATTGTAACGCTTGCTGACCTGTCGCAGATAGGCAAAATACGCCTTATCTTCCTGTGTAAGCGGCGCGACCCACCCTGTTTGGGCGGCGTGATCTTCTATGCGCCGAAGATATTCAAGCTCTTTCTGATCCATTGTCACGCACCTCCGTAATAAAATCTGATAGAATAGTTGCTGCGGCATCCTCCCATATTACCAAGCGAAACGGATCATATGATGCAACCTGCCGCGCACCAAAGTTGTTCATGTAGTAGTCCAGTAGCTCACTGGTTTTCGCTTTGAATATCAAAATGCCATCAAATCCCTCGTCCAGTGAAATCTGTATTGCATAAGCAAACAGTGCTTTTGCAATGCCGAAGTACTTTTTTGATCCACCTTCTAAATGAAGAAGATTTGCATTGCTATGACGTGCATTTTCAAGATAAAGGATTTCAACGGCTAAGCCATCCTCATCCAACTCATATGACATCAGGCCCAACAATTCATCATTGTCCATGCGGTGCAAGGCGACCTTGTTGGGTAATTGTTTCGCATAAGGAGTTGTCCACGCAGTTTGCCAATTCTTTGTTGCCATCAAATCCTGTTCCGTCGCATCCTTTACGACTGCCGGAATTTTTGCATTGGTCGCATACTCCAAAACAAATAGATTCAACATCACCATTCCTCATTTCATAAGTAGTTTACCACAGTTGAGGTCAAAAAACAAGTAGCCTCTGCATTCTCAATGTGCACAAGTCCATGTCTTACCTGCACACGCTCCTTGTATCATGTGCTTTTTTAGGAGATTCCACTCTTTCCAATTAGGGAACTTTTTGCATCAATAAGTGACTGTTTTGTTCCCTATTTTTCTTTCGTGAAAAAGGGAACTTCTATGCGGAAGTTCCCTTTTTCGGCTGCACGCCCCACAAGCATATGCAGCACGATCACCATGAGCACTATAACAAAGCCTGCATTTGCTGTCAAACTATTTCACCGCTCCCGTCCTGTTCTCATGCGGTAGGCATAGTTCTGGACACTATACCGGCGCATATAGTCGTTTTCGGAGGGAGCGGCGGAGTCAAGATTCAGCCCCTCCAGACGCCGGTCGTCCGGATCAAGCACCTCCTCTATTGGAATGACGCGGAGCTTCGCCCGGCATTTCAGTTCGCCGCCGAACACGCCGCCCACGCTGTGAAATCCCCGATCACCGCACACCCACAGCAGCCGCTTGCCTGCCGGTATATTGCCCAAAGGCTGTTTGAGAACGACTACAGAACGCGGCTCTGCGCCAGCCACCCGATAGTAACCGGCCTGCTCCGCCTTCTCGTATGTGCGTATCAGCTTCTCGAATTTCCACTGCGGCTCAATGTAAAGAAAGCTCTCCTGGTATCCCATATCGACCTACCTTTCTAACTCTGTTGTTTTTCTTTTCAGAGGTTGCTGGCTATTATCCGGTGCTTCCGCTTCGGTTACGATCTCCGGCTCTCGCTTGTCCATATTCAGCAGTGCGTTCAGCTCCTCCAGCCGCGCCAGCTTTGCTTGCAGCTCCTCTTCACGCGGAAATGGCTTCAACACCTCCACCCTCGCCGTTTCCAGTTGGTTATGCAGATCACTCAGCTTTTCCCGGCAAGCTTGCTCCTTGAGGGGCAGCGATTCCAGCAGATTATCCATGCGCTGGATATTGCCGAACACATCGGTGCCCAGCGTCACCACATGGCGCAGCTGCCCGATCATGGTCAGCCTGTACTCCTGTGAAAAGCTGTCAAAGGACAGCTCCAGCGTCAGGCCGCGGTAAGAGCCGATCTGCGTCGCCTCCGGTGTCAGCATATTCTGGCACAGCACCAGCAGCTCCGCGCCAGCCGCCTTTTTCTCGGTGTAGACCTTACCCACCAGCGTCATGGGTGAAAAGCCGTCCTCATTAGGCGCGGTGTGCGCCTTGACTGCGGCAATATCCGCGCCGTACCCGGCGAGACGTTCCTGCGTCTCCGCGATGGATTTGGGGAACGTTTTGCTGATGGCATCCTCCAGTGCGTACCGCTGGCTGAGGTGGCTGCTTTTCAGCAGCTTCAGCTTTGTCACCTCGATATCCAAATCCATTTTTTCTTTAATGAGCGGATTGCCGCTGGCTAGCGCCTTGATCTCCGCATAGGAAAGTGCCTGTTCGTCCACATCCTCAGCGCTGCGTACTGGCGACTTGCTGGTCATGATCTGTGCGATGAATTTTTGCTTTCGCTCCACCAACTGATAGAGGTAGGCGTCAAATGTACCCTCAGTGACGTAGCTGTAAATATCCACCTCGCTATTCTCATTGCCCTGCCGGATGATGCGTCCCTCCCGCTGCTGAAGGTCGGATGGCCGCCACGGACACTCCAAATGGTGCAGGGCCACCAGCTTCTGCTGGCAGTTGGTACCGGCCCCCATGCGCTGGGTACTGCCCAGCAGCACCCGCACCTGACCGGCGCGCACCTTGGCGAACAGGTCTTTTTTCTGCGCCTCCGTCTTAGCGTCGTGGATATAGGCGATCTCGTTTTCCGGCACGCCCATCGCCAGCAGTTTACTGCGGATGTCATCATAAACGCTGAAAACACCGTCGCCCTTGGGTGTGGACAGGTCACAGAAAATCATCTGCGTGGAGCGTTTTTCCGCCGTGCGCCGCCAGATGTCAAATGCTGTCTCCGCGCACTTGACCACCTTGCTCTCCGGGTCGGCGGGCAGCATAGGGTTGATGAGCCGCTGGTCTAATGCCAGCTTCCGGCCATCGTTGGTGATCAGCAGCATATTGTCCACGCTGCTGTCCACCTGCCTGTTGCGTACCTGCTCGGCCCGTTCCGCCAGCGACGCCACCATCTCCTTCTGATACTCAGATGGTTTCAGGGCGATGTTGTGGTAATGGGCCTCCGGCACCGGCAGGTTCAGCATATCCGCCGTTTGGATGTCCGCCACATTTTTGAATACGGAGATCAGCTCCGGCAGGTTGTTGAACTTGGAAAAGCAGGTCTTGGCTCGGTAGCCTGTCCCCTC